>ENA-OXEN01000017-OXEN01000017.1-human-gut-metagenome-genome-assembly--contig:-NODE-17-length-29823-cov-13.972655_pt1 | contig 29823 bp, 31 predicted proteins | sample MGYA00249358_ERZ652249 | MGnify/ENA primary metagenome ERZ652249 (study PRJEB26925, sample SAMN05826761) | human gut metagenome | biome: ENVO:2100002; feature: ENVO:00000062; material: ENVO:00002003... | reverse complement strand
GCCAGGTCCTCCCACCCGCTTCTGCTCCCCAAAAATGTCCGGAACATAGTAAGATATCCCACGAAAAGTCCCAGAGCGAACACAGAGCACATGATTTTCAGCTCCAGCAGATACAAAACGGAGGAGACGGTGCCGAAAATCAGGGAAAGGATGATATATGCGGCGATATTCTGCAGGGTGACCGGATTTCCGAGCAGATATTTTATACCGAGATAGAGCAGCGTGAAAGACAGAATAGCCACAGTGAAAAAAAGAAGCCAGAAATTTTTTTTATTTTTCTTCATGCAAATCCTCCTGACAAAACAGAATAAAAAGTTATTTCCGTCAGAAATATGCCCGTTTTTCCGCTTGCTTAGACGCAGAGGAAAAGGGAGGCTTGTGCAGCATGGTGGATTTTTTAGATTTAGTACCTGCAAATTTTGCTATACGGTCATAAAAAGTCATTTCTTGTATTATTATAAAATAAATGCTATAATTTACCAAACTGCAAACATGGAGATTGTGATCATGGATTTTAATGTAAATGAACTATTGAATTCTCTTTCCTATACGCTTGACTACGTAGAAAAGGATTTAATCAGAGATGTTACCAATCACGGCAGAAGAGTGGCCTATATTGCCGCAAGAATCGGGCAGAAAATCAATTTATCCAATACGGAATTGTTCGACCTGATTTCCTATTCGCTTCTGCACGATAACGGCGTGACCAAAGCACTGATCCAGATGGATGGCACTGAAAACTACAGGAAAGCGGAGCTCAACAGGATGCATTGTGTGGAGGGGGAGAAAAACATTAATTTTTTCCCTTTCTTTCAAAAAATACCAAATGTTATTCTTTATCATCATGAGCATTATGACGGCAGTGGATTTTTCGGCATTTCCGGTAAGGAAATCCCGATGTTTTCAAGGATTATCGCTCTGGCCGATTCCGTCGCTATCTATTTTTCTGAAGGAAGGAAGCACGCCGATATTGAAGCGCGTGTTAAAAAATTCCCGATTTTCGACCCGGATTTTATCAATGCTTTTCTGGAGCTGAGCAGAAATATTGAATTCTGGCTGAATATGGATGACAATTTCGTATTCCAGGCGCTGCGCGTAGTTACCCCCACCGTCCACAGGGAGTTCAGCTATCAGGAAATGCGCGCAGTCTCCAGAATATTCAGTAATATTATTGACGCCAAATCGCCGTTCACCGGTTCGCATTCGCGCGGGATCAGTGAGAAGACCGGGATCCTGTGCGATTATTATGAATTTGACAGAGAGACCTATTGGAAGATGCGGATTGCCGCCGATCTGCATGATTTGGGAAAACTGATGATACCCAATGAAATTCTGGACAAACCCGGTACTTTGGATGCAAATGAGATTGCGGTTATACAGTCCCATCCGTTTTATACCCGCAAAACGCTGGAAGAAATCACAGGGTTTGAAGAGATCGCCGACTGGGCGGCCAATCATCATGAAAAGCTGAACGGGAAGGGGTACCCGTATGGATTCGACGGAAACAGGCTTGACTTTAATTCCCGGCTTCTGTGCTGCGTGGATATCTATCAGGCCCTGACGGAGGACAGGCCGTACCGTCCCGCTATGCCGCACAGCAGGGCGATTGTGCTGATGCGGAACATGTCGGAGCACGACCTGATTGACGCTTCCATTGTCGAAGATATCAATTTTATTTTTGAATCGGCTTGCGCGACTGCTTAATCGCTTCCGATAGAAATCATTGCGTCCAAAAGCCTTTGGGTTTTCAATGCCTCCTCGCCGTTTACCAGCGGCTGGGTATTCCCTTCAATGGAATTGATAAAATGCAGGATAGCCCCTTCAAATCCTTTGCGCTTTAAAATGCTTTCCCAGGCCGGCGGAGTTTCCGTTTCCGTTTTACCCCCGGTTTCGGTTTCAAAAGTATCCATATCCCTAACCCGCACGAGTGCCCCTTCGGTGAGAACCTCGATTCTTTCCAGATTGGTACCGGCTTTCCGGTGCATATCCAGAAAGACGGCACAGCCGTTTTCCGCTTGATATTGGTGCTGGGCGAAAACCAGTTCCTGATTTTCGTTTACCTTGACGGAACCGCTGATCTGGCTGCCGTCCTCGGGCTCGGCGAACCAACGGGCGGTGTCTGCCAGATGAATATAGTCGTCCAGCATCGTAATTTTAAAATTTTCGGGCCGGATGGAGTCCGCCCGGTGCTTTTCCAGCCGAATCAGCGCTGTGCCGGCGTCCGTCCTGTTTTTTGCCCGGACATACATCGGCGCAAATCTGCGGTTGAACCCGACCATCAGTTTTCTGCCGTATCGCAGGCTGAGCTCCGCGAGTTGTTCCGCTTCGTCGGAGGTAGCTGCAAGAGGTTTGTCTACGTATATGTCTTTGCCGTGCTTTAAAGCTTCTGAAACGATTTCATAGTGGGACTTTGTTGACGAAGATACGAATACGGCGTCCGTCTCCCTCAGCAAATCCGTCAGATTAGAGAACGCTTTGATCCGGTACATGCCGCACAGCCGGTTCCTTTTCCATTCCGTAGGGCTGTATCCCCCGGCCAAAGTCCAGCTTTTTTCCGCGGAAAGAAACGGGAGATAAACCTTTTGCGCAATATTTCCAAGTCCGATCATTCCAATACGAATTTTTGACATGGCGGCCTCCTAATATTTGTTTTTTCCATTTTATCATAGCGTGGAAGCGATATCAATCATGCGGTTAAAACTTGGACGGCGGCCTGCAGGACAAAAAAAGACCTCCGGCTTCATGGAAAACAGGCATGGCTTTTTAAGCCGCATCTGGTTCAACCAAGCGGAGGCGGTTATTGGGAACGGGCATACCGTTCATTTAGTCCATACTATCGATTTCTTCCTGGAGCTCGTCCATGAAAACTTCAATCTTATCCATACGTGTATGGTCCTTCTGCTTTTCAGCCTGCTGATAGCAAACCTTGTATACCACTAATTTGCTTTTCAGCATAGCTTTTTTCTTTGTATTCATAGAGCGCCTCCTAAGATGTGTTTCTTTTATTATAACATAGAAATATAAATCCATAGTGTGATAGAAGAAAGAGAAATATTGACAAAAAAGTACGCCATTTACGGCGTACTTCAGCAATCGGCATTCTTAAATTATCTTTGCTTGGAAAAGCATTCGCTACAGTAAACCGGGCGGTCATCCCTGGGACGAAAAGGAACTTGGCAGGTTGTTCCGCAGGAAGCGCAGACAGCGTCAAACATTTCACGCTGGGGTTTTCCGGCGTTTTTGCGGGCATTGCGGCAGTCCTTGCAGCGTGTGGGTTCATTAGTGAATCCTTTTTCAGCGAAGAAATCCTGTTCACTTGCGGTGAATACAAATTCTTGTCCGCAGTCTCTGCATGTTAGGGTTTTGTCTTTGTTAAACAATTGAAGTACCTCGTTTTTAAAATATATGCCTGACCGTGAGGTCAGGCACTGTTGTCAGTATACAGGATACTGTCTCGATTGTCAAATCTATTTTTCTGAAAGATTTGACTTTCTTTGCTTCATGTTGTTATTGTACAACCATAACATTGGCAGCTTTCAGTTTCCCGTTGCGAGGATCTGTCTCGGTATCGAAAGTGACTTTCTGACCTTCCGTTAAAGACTTATACCCCTCACCGGTTATTGCGGAAAAATGGACAAACACATCGTCTCCGCCATCGTCGTTGGAAATAAATCCAAATCCTTTATCCTGATTAAACCATTTTACTGTACCTTTATTCATAAAAAGCACCTCCAAATATATTATATCCGCATGTAAAATAAAAAACCGCACATTTATGTAAATCATTAAACGGTCAATGACTTACATAAATATGCGAGTTCCATTGGTACATTTAGAATACACGTCTATTATAGCATGAAAACACAGGAAGTCAACTATAATCAACGATTATTTGAAAATTTTTTATGTGTTTCTATTGATGAGATCCCAGCAGAGGGGTTACCCCTCTGCTACAATGGAGTCCAGGCACTTAATCAAATCCTGAATGGAATTGATTTTGACATCCTTCTTCATAATTTCTTCTTTCAGATCCTTTGACAGGGAATCAAACTTGCTTTTTATCGCGGGCCCTATATCAGCCATATTATCACCTCGCGAGTAGGATTCCCTTTCGTCTGTAAAAAATACAGCCGTCCCGGATTCCGGGACGGCTTTTTCAGTTTGGCTGATTCCGATCGCTCTGAAGAAAATCCTGATAGGAATTGTCTTCGTCACTGTCATTTTTTTCTGTTTCTTTCTCGTTGTACTCCATAAAATCATAGTCGCCGGCTTCAAACGGATTATTTTTGTCGTTTTTATTCCAGCCGCAATACGGAATATTCATAAAAATCAATCACCTCAGGATTAATTTTTACGAAACCGCTTGATTTATGAATGGAAATTTATTTTGAACGCGGTGTGTTGCTCCGCTTTGCTTTTTAATGTCCACGCTGGCGTCCCGGTCTGACGGGCGGATGAGGCGGTCCCGGCGGACGGGGCGGTCCCGGTGGATGGGGTGGTCCCGGTGGATGGGGTGGCCTTGGCGGACGGGGAGGCCCCGGCGGATGAGGCGGCCCTGGCGGACGCCTTCTGGGCTGGAACCACCACCAGAAGGGGAAGAATCCTCTTGCCATATTATTCACCTCCTTACTCTCTATAATATGCAGCTGGCAGAGTTAAGAAGGTTCTAACGTAAAATAAAAGCGGCCCATACCGTATCACCGGTGCGAGCCGCCTGTACCGTCTGTTTTCAGACGGGCGAAAAAGAGGGAAATGAAAAAGAGTATATGTGAATCCCCATAGGGGAACTTGCTGTTAGTCTGCCTGCCTGTCGGTTCGGTATTCCGTCTGTGCCGACAGGCGTACGGCAGTAATCATAATATCTTTATACATAAGGAGGAGCAAAAACTTTTTCGGAACAATTAAAAGTATAGCGTCCGCTTGTGTCTGAGCGGTGAAGCAGCTTTTAAAATTTTAAGAAATTAATATTAACAAATTAAAAACATGGAAATATGTGGGTTCAAACGGTTATTTCCGATTGCTGTTGTTATTTTTCGTGTTTGGCGGGGTAAGCTCTTTGGAAAATTCGGCCGAAAGATTTTTCTTGAAATCTTTTTTAATCGCGTTTCCGCGGGAAAGCTCCGGATGCTTCGAAAGATAATACAGTCTGACTGCGACATAGCACAGCGAATAGAAAATGACCATAAAAATTCCTGCCATCAGTCCGGACGCCTGTCCGGGAACGAAGGGCATACTGACCATAATGACAATCAGGGCAAGCAGGACAAACAGGGAGGTGTAGGGATATCCCTTTACCTGGCATTTCCCGTTCGGCGGACAGCCGTGCTGTTTGCGAAAACGGATATGGGTCGCCATAATGAGCGTATAGGTGAAGAGCAGGGCAAAGCCGCCGGAGCTGATCAGAAACAGATAAACTCTCGGAAACAGAAGACCGAGTCCCAGCCCCACCAGCATAGAAAAACCTGAGAACAGGATTCCGCGGCGGGGAACGTCGTTCTGATCCTTCAGCCAGGCGGGGGCAAGGCCCTCCTCCGCGAGCGAACGCATCATCCGCCCAAGACCGAACATGGCCGCCAGCATGGTGGACAGGATGGCCGTCACCAGCACCAGGTTCATAGCGGCACCGGCCCATCCGATTCCGCTTCTGTTCAGGGCGGCAACCAGGGGACTCGTATCCTCGTTAATATCGGCGGTCGGAATCAGGGGGAGAAGCACGGCAACGGAGAGGATGTAAAATCCAACCAGGCAGAGCACTGTGTAATGGATTGCTTTCGGAATGGTTTCCTGAGGATTGTCCGCTTCCGAAGAAGCAAGTCCGATAATCTCAAAACCCGCATAAGCGAACATGACGATCAGCATGCTTCCGGCGATCCCTTTAATCCCTCCCGGCATCAGGGGCTCCTTCATAAGGGCTCCCGTACCGACAGCCGGGCTTCCGGGGAAGAGACCAACAATCAGCAAAGCGGCGATTGCCACAAAGGAAACGATTGCCAGCAGCTTGATTGCCGCCAGCACGCTTTCCAGCCTGCTGAGTTTATCCGCACCCAGTAGATTCAGAGCGGTTACAATGATAATAATCAGGCTTCCGAACAGCGGGATGGAAAGATTCGGCACCCATTCCCTGACAAGGATGGACACTGCGGTGGCCTCGCTGGACATGGCGAGAATCATTCCCGTCCAGTACACCCATCCCACGACAAACCCGGTGCCCTGACCATACGCCTGAGCCGCAAAGGTACGGAAGGAGCCTGCGTCGGGATTGGCGACGGTCATTTCGGATAGTGCGAACAGGATAAAGTAAACCAGAACCCCGGCTAAAATGTAAGACAGTAAAATTGACGGTCCCGCGGCGTGAATGGCAACCGACGAGCCAAGAAAGAAGGAACCTCCTATGACCGTCCCCAGCGCCATCATGGTAAGCTGCCACGCGGACAGTCCCTTTTCTTTTTTCTTCATAATCCCAGCTCCGAACATAAAATCTCTGTTGTTTCGCAACAAAGATAGTATGTCCGGATTTTTCCTGATCCGGGCTGTCAGCTTTTTCCTCGGCGGACGATGTACTTCTGTCCATACAGAGGAATTAAAAAAAGGAAGGGCTGAAATCCACCGGATTTCAGCCCCCTGTAAATTATTTGATGTTTTTTTTATAGATGATGTACAGACCCTTTAAAGTCAGGTCGTTGTCCCAAATGATCTTGCGCCTGCAGTAGGGAACAATGTGGTGTGCAAGTCCTCCTGTAGCAACAACAGTCACGTGCTGATGCAATTCTTCCTCAATGCGGTCGATCACGCCGTCCAGCATGGCGGCATTCCCGAAGATAGCGCCGCTTTTCATACAGTCAACCGTGTTTGTTCCCGTAATTTTCTTCGGCGCCTCCAGGCTGATATGCGGAAGCTGCGCGGTTTCTCTGGAAAGCGCTTCCATGGCGACGCGTACGCCGGGCATGATCATGCCGCCGATGTAGTTCCCGCGCGTGTCTAAAACAGAGAGGGTCGTAGCGGTGCCCATATCGAAAATAATGGCGGGCTTCGGATACCCGGCGTAGGCGGCTACCGCGTCCACGACAAGGTCGCTGCCGAGCTGCGCCGGATTGTCGATCAGAATATTCAGTCCGGTCTTTACGCCGGAGCCGACAATCAGAGAGACTTTCCCCGTCAATTTTTCAATCGCATCCTGTAAAACCACAGAAAGCTCCGGGACAACCGAGGAAATAATTCCGCCCTCTACTTTAGAGAAAGGACAGCGGTTTACCATAAAAAGGCTCTGCACCAGAATCGCGTATTCGTCGCTTGTCTTTGCACGGTCCGTGGCAAATCGGGCGGTAAAGTGGATTTTATCGTCATCCATACAGCCCAGGACAGTATTCGTATTCCCAACGTCAACGGCAAGAATCATAAAAAATCACCTGCTTATTTTCTATTCGGAAGATTTTGAATTCCGGCATATTCTTTTTTCCGCAGCTTCAGCAGCGGCTTGCATACCGCAACGGTAATCAGGGCGGCCACAAGAGCCTCCGGTACGCCGTTTGTTCCGACAATGCCGAGCACGACGCCGATTACCGCACTGACCGGAATGGATTTGGCGGTCGCATAGGCTTCTTTAAACAGAAAATAAATCAGGCTCATTACCAGCGCAGTGTTGGTTAGAGCTCCTGAAATTCCGCCAAGTGTAAGGGAAAGATATTCTCCCTTGGAGCTGTTCTTTGAGAGCTTCTGCGCAAACTGATACACATAATACGGCACAACGCCTACCAGAATGCGGGGAATGAAGCAGATCACGAGGGCCAGAGGGCTGCCGTGCGCGGTTCCCGGGACAGGAATAAAAGGACAGAATGCGAAAGAGAGAACGGACGGTGTCATGTAATTGCTGAGCAGGCTTGTCAAGCCAAAAATACCGCCCAGAATCGCCCCGCGTTTCGGTCCCAGCACAATCGAGCCGATAATGACCGGGATGTGGATGATGGTGGCTTTGATAATCACCAGATTGATAAAACCAATCGGGGTGAAAGCCAGCACGAAAATGATGGCGGCGAACAGCGCCGTCAGGACAAAGTCCCCATACTTTGCGGATTGTTTATTCACTTTTATTACCTCCTGCTGCTGTTCCGTTTCCGGATACAGCGCAAATTTCCTGTTTATTATATCAGTCTGTAGGAAAAAGTCAATTGCTTTATCCAATCCCAAGGAAATAGCGATAGCATTTCCGCTTGATTCTGCAACAAGATTGCGTTTCTCTCAAATTCAAATGGAATTGCAATAGGCACCGTTTGATGAATAAAAAACGACGGGTTTTAGCCGAAACAGACGAGTTCCTTGATTTCTCAGACAGTGCCTGAGAAAAAAAGCCGCCGATGAATTGAAAAATCCAACGGCGGCGAAAAGACAAAACTGTTAGCGGTGGCCGCGTGGCCGCATCCACCCGTGGGGACGGCGCGGTTGTGAAATCCTCGGACGACGGGGAGGGAACCACCACCAGATATAAGGGAATCTTAACATAATATACACACCTCAGTATTATGATATGCAATGATGCTGAGGTGTGGGATCGTTTTCGACTTTCTTTATTCGTGCTGAAGGCCGTTGTTTTCTTCATTTTCCGGTTTCGGAATATGGTAAATTTCCGTGTAGGATTCCGCTTCCCCTTCGGACACCGGGGGAGTTTGTATCAGGCCGGTGCATTCCGTCGCGGAGATGACGTTGTCCGTATAGAAAAAAGAATCCTGATCGTTCAGCTTCAATTTTCGTTTTTGTATATCGCTCATTTGGTTGTCCTCCTTAATTTTGATGATATCTTAGTTTATCCAAATCACAGAATTTATTGCATAATAAATGCACCCCTTATCGATTTCAGACCTTGGGGTGCATTCTGTGGGACGGCTGCGTATTCACATACTGCCGTGGCCGGGCTGGGAAATATTTTTTAAGGTTTCCTGGGCATTGTCCTGCAGGGTAGGCTCAAGGGAGATGTCACCCAGCGCGACGATCCCGATCAGGCTGTTATGGTCCACAATGGGAAGCCGGCGGATCTGTTTTTCACTCATGATTCTGGCGGCGTCATGGACATCCATATCGGGGCTTCCGACGACCGGATCGGAACTCATGATATCCCTGACTGTCTGTTTTGCATCCCCGCCGTCCGCCGTCGCCCGCAGGGCGATATCCCGGTCAGTGACGATGCCGATGACCTTGTCCCGATTGCACACAGGGATCGAACCCACATCGTATTGCTTCATCAACTGCGCGGCCTTTTCGATGGAATCATTTGAATCCAGACTCGCAATTTTTGTTGACATGATTTCTTTTACTTTCATAATCCTCACCTCAACGTTAGGTTTTCCTTTGATGGGCGGAATTATTACCGGTTCAATAAATTTCATGCATCAATGTCGCCTGTGCATAGAAGAAGGACGAACCGAAGAAAAGAGGCGTTCAAAAGCTGCCGGAATGTTTTGCTTGCGTTCTGAATATTTTTGTCATAATTGCTTTTGAACAGATTTCTATGGCAAAACGGTTACGATTTGAAACCACTCTACGGTATATCGATGATGCGAAAGAATTTAATGTAAATAACAAAAATAGAATACGTAGACAGCTGAAATCTTTAAAAAATATAGCTGGTTAGGGTTTATTTAGCTACGTTTTTAAAATTCAGAGCTCAAAAATAGACAAAGAAAAAACCCGCAAGCCCTAGAGCCATGCGGGTTTCGTATATGGTGGAGCATAGCGGGATCGAACCGCTGACCTCCACACTGCCAGTGTGGCGCTCTCCCAGCTGAGCTAATGCCCCATACGTTGCTTTAAAACAGCTTTGTAATAATATCATACTTTCTGGGAGAATGCAAGTAGTATTGTAAAAAAATCCGATTTCTTACATCCATATTGAAAAAATACAACAATACTGTTAAAATGAAAACAAACCATTTGTCCGGGGTGTAAACCTTAATACATAACGTCCTCATGTATTTTAGGAGAAGAAACCATGTCTGATTCACTGATAACCAAAAAAGCGATTGCCGCTTCCATAAAGGAATTGATGAAGAAAAGACCGCTCCAGAAAATATCGGTTGCCGATATTGTGGAACACTGCGGGATTAACCGTCAGACCTTTTATTATCATTTTAAGGACAAGTATGATTTGGTGGACTGGATTTATTACAATGAGGTCGTTTCCGCCGTCACACAGCACAGATTGTTTGAAGAATGGAACAACATTGTTCTTGACGTTCTGAAAACAATGAAGAACGAGCAGTATTTTTATACGAATGCTCTCAGCGTCACCGGGCAAAACGCTTTTCAGGACTATTTTTTCAATGTAACAAAGGAACTGATTGCCGAAATGCTGGATACTGTTTCACTGGGGAGTCAGATCGCCGAGGAAGACAAGGCGTTTATAGCGGAATTCTATTCCTACGGACTTGTCGGCGTCGTTATCCAGTGGGCTCGCTGCGGCATGAAGCAGCAGCCGGAGGAAATTGTTTTGCGCCTGACACATTTTATCGATGACAGCAAGCTCTACACGGCCGGTCGGTATTTTCAGGAGCATCCGGCGGAGAAAAAAGCGAATATCACTGAAAGTAATTTGGATTAGGAACGGATAACTGTCAGTTTTCATCTTTTCTATTCATTACAATATGATATACTGGTAACAGATTCAGTATAGGAGGTTCGGTAATGCAGATTACAAAGCTTTCCATTATTGTTCCGGTCAAGAATGTTGAACAGGAAATATCGGGAGTGCTGCGCTCAATCGCTGCGCAGGCGGTCGGGCTGGACGCGGAATTTGTTGTAGTGGATATGGGTTCCGCTGACAAGACGGTTTGGGAAGCCGTCCAGCTTATCAAAGAGCTGAAGCTTCGTGGCTTTGTCATTCAGAACGGCGACGGAACCGTCGCCGCGGCTTTAAATACAGGAATACAGAAGTCCGGGGGAGATTACCTCACTTTTATTTTCGCCCGCAGACTGTACCGCGATTTTATCGGCGGATATCTGGAAACGGCTTTGCATACTTCGGCGGATTTTGTATTCGGCAGTATCAGTGAGGAGGAAGCTCATGCCGCGGAACGCCGGCTGATCAGCAAGGCCGTCCGTCAGGAACGCGGCGCCCAATACCTGAAGGGTGTCCTTAGCCATTCGATCCATATCGATATTTCCGCGGTCATGCTCCGGCGCAGGTTTCTGCTGGACAGGCAGATTTATTTTTTCGACTCCTGCAGCCACGGATACGCGGAGGAGTTTGTTTTCCGCTGCCTGCTCTGCGCCGAGACGATCGCGCAGTCACCGACGGTCATCAAACGGGATACCGTCTATGAATTAAAACGCGGCAAGCAGAAGCCGGTGGGGAAGAATATCTTTCAGCATACCGACGCCCTGCTTCGGATTTTTGATCTCATCAAAACCACTCGCCGAGATGACGCGGAGTTGATTCAGATGTTTGAACACCAGAAACTGCCGCTGACTGTTATGAACGGGGTGGATATTATGCTGAAAGAAGGCGCGGGTTATAACGCGGTGCGCGGTTACCTGCACGCCGCCGGATACGACAAGCTGCTTTCGGCAGGCAGGAAGACGGACAAGGCACTGAAACGCCGGATCGCCGTCTGGCGTGCTATACCGTGGATGTATAAAGCAAAATAGAACCATCTTTTCCCCCTGCCGCCGCTTATCCGGTGGCAGGGATTTTGGTTCTTTTTTCTTGAAGTAACCAAAGCAACATGATATAATCAGTTATACCATATAACATAGGAGGGCTATCCTTTTGGCAGAAAAATTACCGGCTCGGGAGCAGTCGGTTCGTTCCCAGGCTGAATTCATCAGCGACGTTTCTCAGATCATGGCGATTCGAGCGCGCGGCGCCGTTCCCATGGCGCTGGTGCACACTTACGGCTGTCAGCAGAATGTTGCGGACGGTGAAAAAATAAAGGGCCAGCTTGAAGAAATGGGTTTTTCCTTTACTAATCAAGAAGATGAGGCGGACCTCATCATTTTTAATACCTGCGCGGTCCGTGAGCATGCGGAAGACAGGGTTTTCGGAAATGTGGGAGCGCTGAAAAATGTGAAACGGCGCAATCCCTCCCTGATTATCGCCCTGTGCGGCTGTATGATGGAGCAGGAGCATGTCGCCGAGCGAATCCGGAAGAGCTTTCCTTTCGTCAATCTGGTTTTCGGCACCCATGTGATTCATAAGCTTCCCGAGCTTTTATTTACCACAATCACGCAGGGTTCCCGTGTGTTTGCGCGTGGCGACGACAGCGAGGACAGGCAAATCGTCGAAGGTCTGCCTGTCCACCGCGACGGAAGCACGAAAGCGTGGCTTACGGTCATGTATGGCTGTGACAATTTTTGTTCCTACTGTGTTGTGCCCTATGTGCGCGGCAGGGAGCGCAGCCGTACCCCGGAGGCAATTCTGGAGGAGTTCAAGGGCCTTGTAAAGGCGGGATATAAAGATATTACCCTCCTGGGGCAGAATGTCAATTCCTACGGCAAGCATCTGGATAAACCGATGAATTTTTCACAGCTTCTGAAATTGCTCGACGCGGTGGACGGCGATTACCGTATCCGTTTTATGACCTCGCACCCGAAGGACGCGACTCGTGAGCTGATCGACACGATTGCGCAGGGACGGCATATCAGCCGCCACCTTCATCTTCCGTTCCAGTCGGGCAACGACCGCGTGCTGAAGGAAATGAACCGCGGCTACACCCGCGAAAAATATCTTGACCTGATCCGTTACGCCAAGGAAAAGCTTCCGGACCTCTCTCTTACCTCCGACGTGATCGTCGGATTTCCGGGCGAAACCTACGAGGAATTCCTCGATACCGTCAGCCTGATTCAGGAGGCGGAATTCACCTCGCTGTTTACCTTCATCTATTCCCCGCGTGTGGGGACAAGGGCGGCGAAGATGCCAGACCCGGTTCCCGCCAAGGAAAAGTCAAAATGGTTTGAGCAGCTTTGTGAAGCGCAGGAGCAGATCGCGGCTTCGCGCTGCGCCGGGATGGTCGGCACGGTCCAGCGTGTGCTGGTGGAAGAGCGTCATGAAAAGAACGGCCTACTTTCCGGGCGGACCGACGGCAATATCGTTGTCGACTTTCCGGGGAATCAGGACCTGATCGGCGACTTTGCCGATGTAAAGATCACTTCTGCCCGCAACTGGATTTTAAACGGAGAGCTTCATCCATAAATCAGGCGGTTTGTCAAGATTTTCAACGTTTTTTATGAATCAATATAAATCATTATTAAGGAGTAACAAAATGGATATTATCAGCTTAGCGAGAGAAATCGGCAAAGAAATACAGAAGGATTCGCGTTATCTGAATATGCAGCTTGCAAAGCAGAACAGCGATGACGACCAGCCGCTGCAGGACCTGATCGGCGAGTTTAACCTGAAGAGAATGGCGATCAACAACGAGGCCCAGAAGCCGGAGCAGGATTCCGACAAAATGCAGGCGCTCAATCAGGAGCTGCGCCACGTCTACGCCCAGATCATGCAGAATCCGAACATGACGGCTTACAACAAGGCCAAGGGAGAAATGGACGCCCTGCTTCAGCGCGTCAGCGCTATTATCGGTCAGTCCGCCGACGGCGAAGACCCGGAGACCACCGATTACGTGGAATCCTCCTGCGGCGGCAACTGCTCCTCCTGCGGGGGCTGTCACTGATTCCCTATCAAGTCATGAATTGGAGATGAAACGCAGGTTATGGCAAATCTTTCACCAATGATGCAGCAGTATTTTGAAATCAAAAAACAGAATCCCAATACAATCTTGTTTTTTCGCCTTGGTGATTTTTATGAAATGTTTTATGAAGACGCCAAACTTGCATCGAAGGAACTGGAACTGACGCTGACCGGGCGCGACTGCGGACAGGAAGAGAGGGCGCCCATGTGCGGTGTGCCGTTTCACAGCTATGAAAGCTATGTGGCGCGTCTGGTCGCGAAGGGCTATAAGGTTGCCATCTGTGAGCAGATGGAGGACCCCGCGCTGGCCAAAGGGCTGGTAAAACGCGATATCATCCGCGTGATTACGCCCGGTACAGTGTTGGAAAGCAGCATGCTGGACGAGGCGCGCAACAACTTTATCTGTTCGCTCTGCGCTGAGGGTGCGAGTGCGGGAATCTGTTTTGCGGATATTTCCACCGGCGAACTGCACGCGACCACGCTTTCCGGCGGAGACCTGACGGAACAGATTAAAAACGAGCTTTCCCGCTATTCGCCGCGCGAAATTCTTGTCAATCAGAACACGCTGGAGCTGAACGGGCTTCCAAAATTCATCAAGGAGCGGCTTTCCGCCAGTCTGGAGCTGCTGGACAACGCGGAGTTTGAGATGCAGAGCTGTTCTTTGCTGGTGCTGGACCAGTTTCATTCCAAAAGCCTTGCGGAGTTGGAGCTTTCCGATAAAACGGAGATCGTGCAGGCTGTCGGTGCGCTGCTTTCCTACCTGAAGCGCACGCAGCGCGTGGGTATTGAGCGCATTAATGGGATAGACCTTTACACCGGCGCGCAGTATATGCACCTGGACTTGAACGCGCGGCGCAATCTGGAGCTTCTGGAAACGATGCGCAACAAGGAAAAACGCGGCTCACTTTTGTGGGTGCTCGATAAAACGCGTACAGCGATGGGCAAGCGCCTGATCCGCAGCTGGATTGAGCAGCCGCTGTTGAGCCCGGTTCAGATCAATCGCCGTCTGAACGCGGTGGAGGAACTGGCGGGGGACGCCATTCAGCGCGACGCCGTTGCCGAACAGCTGACCGGAATCCACGATCTGGAACGGTTGATGTCCCGCATTGTGTACGGTTCCGCCAACGGCAGGGAGCTTCGTTCGCTGTCCTCTGCAATCATGCGGCTGCCCGCTTTGAAGACCCTGCTAAAAGATGTAAAATCTAACCTCCTTGCAGAGATTGAACAGCATATCGACGTTCTGGAGGACGTCTGCCAGATGATTGACCGTGCGATTGTGGAAGAGCCTCCGTTTTCCATTCGGGAAGGCGGCATGATCCTGCCGGGCTACAGTGAGGAACTGGATCTCCTGAAAGGCGACATGAGCGACGGCCGGGGCATCATCGCCCAGATCGAGGCGCAGGAACGGGAAAAGACCGGTATCCCGAAGCTGAAAGTTGGGTATAACCGGGTGTTCGGCTATTATATTGAAATCAGCAATTCCTATAAGGACCAGGCGCCCCCGGAATACATACGCAAACAGACTCTTACCAACTGCGAACGCTTTATTACTCCCGAGCTCAAGGAGCTGGAGGGAAAAATCCTCGGCGCGCACGAAAAGTCCGTACAGCTGGAATTCCAGCTTTTTGACGCCGTCCGGAGCAATGTAGCTGCGCAGCTGACCCGCGTGCAGGCGACGGCCAACGCGATTGCAAGGCTCGACGTGCTGACCTCTTTTGCGCAGGTTTCGGCGGAACATCATTACGTCCGCCCGATCGTCAATCTGGACGGGAAAATCATTCTCAAGGAAAGCCGTCATCCGGTCGTCGAGGTTTTGCTTGATGCCCCCTTCGTGCCGAACGACGTTACACTCGACAGGAACGAAAACCGGGTCGCCATCATTACCGGCCCGAATATGGCGGGAAAATCCACCTATATGCGTCAGATCGCGCTGATCGTAATTATGGCTCAGATCGGCTGTTTTGTGCCGGCTTCCTATGCGGAAATCGGGATTACGGACAGCATTTTTACCCGCGTGGGCGCTTCGGACGATTTGGCTTCCGGCCAGTCGACCTTTATGGTCGAAATGTCGGAGGTTGCGGATATCATTAAAAACGCCACTGGCAACAGCTTGCTGATTTTGGATGAAATCGGACGGGGAACCTCAACCTTTGACGGGATGAGTATTGCCCGCGCCGTTCTGGAATATGTCGCCAACAAACAGCTTTTGGGCGCGAAAGCTCTTTTCGCTACCCATTACCACGAGCTGACGGAGCTGGAAGAGCTGATTGACGGCGTGAAAAATTACAATATCGCGGTCAAGAAACGCGGCGACGACATTACCTTCCTGCGCCGGATCGTGCGCGGAGGCGCGGACGACAGCTTCGGCATCGAAGTGGCCAAGCTTGCCGGCGTGCCGAATAAAATTGTGAACCGCGCAAAGCAGGTGCTGACGGAGCTGGAAAGCGGGCAGCAGGTGACTATGCCGAAAAGGCGCGGGCATAAAGAGAAAACGCAGGAAGATTTACAGCTTGTGATCACTCCGCCGAACGAGACGGAAATTATGGACAGGCTCAAAAAGCTGGACGTCAACACTCTGACGCCCATTGAGTGCATGAATACGCTGTTTGAGCTGGCCACACTCGCAAAGTAATTTGTTTTTACAGGAGCAGTGTTATGTGTCGGTTAGTTAAATTGAATGCCTCGATGGAACGGGAGTATCGGGAATACATAAGCGAATGGCAGCGCAGCGGAGAAACCATTCATCCTTTTTCCTCCTGCCAGGGGGATCACAGCTTTTCGGATTACCTGCGGCTGCAAAAAGAGTGGGAAACCGAAGGTGGCTGTCCGGAGCACTTTGTTCCGGGGAGTACATGGTTCTACGTAAATAGCGACGGAAAAATTCTTGGCTCGGTGAACCTTCGGCACAGGCTCAACGACTATCTTTTCTCAGTCGGGGGACACATCGGCTATGGCGTGCGTCCTTCGGAACGCAGAAAGGGCTATGCCTGTAAAATGCTTTCCCTCGCATTGGAAGAGGCAAGAAAATTGGAACTTCATAAGGTACTGATCACCTGTGACAGGAAGAACCGCGGCTCGGCGAGAACTATTTTGAAAAATCATGGGATTTTAGAGAACGAAGTTCAAAAAGAAAATACGATCATCCAGCGATACTGGATTTCTCTGGATAATTGACGTTTGATCTGATTATAGAAAAGGAGGCGTTTCATGAGTAAAATCAACGTATTGGACAAACATATCGCGGAATTGATCGCCGCCGGTGAAGTAGTGGAACGCCCTGCTTCCGTTATTAAGGAACTGGTCGAAAATTCAATCGATGCCGGTGCGGCGTCTATTACCGTGGAAATAAAAAACGGCGGGATTACCTATATGCGGGTCACGGACAACGGCAGCGGAATCGCCCGTGACGACGTTGCGGTCGCTTTTCTGCGCCACGCCACCAGCAAGGTTCACAGCCAGGATGATTTGGAGAGCATCTCCACTCTCGGCTTCCGTGGCGAGGCGCTGGCCTCCGTTGCGGCAGTGGCCCGGGTGGAGCTTCTGACCGCGACACAGGGCGAACTGGCGGGGACGCGCTATGAAATCGACGGCGGGGTGGAACAGGCCTGTGAGGATGCGGGCTGCGCGCAGGGAACCACCCTTGTGGTGCGTGACCTTTTTTATAATACGCCCGCGCGCATGAAATTCCTGAAAAAGGATGTTACGGAGGCAAACGCCATCGCTGCGGTGATGGACAGACTGGCTCTTTCTCACCCGGAAATTTCGGTGCGGTTCATCCGTGATTCCCGCGAAACGCTGAACAGCCCCGGCGACGGCAAGCTGAAATCAGCCGTATACGCTGTTTTCGGAAAGGAATTTACCGCGGGGCTGATACCGGTGGAATACGAATTAAATGGTGTAAAGCTTTCCGGCTTTATCAGTAAGCCTTCCTCGGCGCGTCCGAACCGGAGCATGCAGCATTTCTTCATTAACGGCCGCTATATCAAGAGCCGCACCGCGATGGTCGCTCTGGAAGAGGCATTTAAGGGTTCGTTGATGGTGGGGAAGGTCCCTGCCTGTGTGCTTCATATGGGGATTTCCTATCAGGCAGTGGACGTCAATGTCCACCCCTCGAAAATAGAGGTTCGCTTTATCAATGAAAAGCCGGTTTTTGACGCGGTTTACCACGGTGTAAAAACTGCCCTTCACAGCGGGGACGCACCAAACGTCATGGCCTTTCAAAAGCAGGAGACTTCGGTTTTCGAGCAGCCGAAGGCCCCGGTTCAGATACAGTTTTCCGCTTCCCCCGCAGCAGCGGCAGTGCAGCCGCCGCCGGCCGGGCCGGTGGTTTCGGCGGTTCGCCCTGCGGCACCGGGATACAGCTTCGCGGTCAGCGACTCACACAAGCCGACATTCCATACGAATTTCGCGGCGGCAAATATTGAATTTACCGAACCGGTTCCCGCAACACAGGAAGATCAGGCGGCCGTCCCCGCTGCCGCGGAGCCGGAGAATCCGGTGGCTCCGGAACCCGGACTAGCCAAACCTCTCGATTCCCCGGAACCGGAAAAGCTGGTGGGGGAAGCCTTCCATACTTATATTATTCTGGAACGGGGAGACGAACTGGTCTTTATCGACAAGCATGCCGCCCATGAGCGGATGCTCTATGAAAGGCTCAGGGCGCAGGAAGGCCGGGCCGACCAGCAAATGCTTTTGGAGCCGGTCGCCGTTACCTTGGAGAAAAACGAGTATGCCGCGGTGATGAATTCCCTGGACGTCTGCGCGGCGGCGGGATTTGAAATCGACGACTTCGGTTCCGGCACTGTGCTGGTCCGGAGCGTCCCGCTGATTCTCGGCGACGACGATATTGCGGGAACGGTGATGGAGATTGCGGGCTATCTGCAGTCGGCCAAAAATGATATCACGACGGAAAAGCTCGACTGGCTTTATCACAACGTCGCGTGCCGTGCGGCGGTGAAGGCGGGGGATCTGAGCTCGCCAACGGAGCTTGCCGCTCTCGCCAGGAGAATGGAAAATGAGGATATCCGCTACTGCCCGCACGGGCGTCCGGTATCCATCGTGATGAAGAAAAAGGATCTGGAGCGCCAGTTTGGGCGGATACAATGATGAACAGGAAAGATAAAATCCCGGTTGCCGCAATTGTCGGCCCAACCGCTTCCGGCAAAAGCCGCCTTGCGGCGGAGCTTGCGCTCAGCAGGAACGGCGAGGTGATTTCAGCCGATTCCATGCAGATTTACAAAGAAATGAATATCGGTACGGCTAAGCCGACGATAGAAGAAATGCGCGGCGTGCCGCATCATCTGATCGATTTTGCACCGCTTTCCCAGCCGTTCAGTGTGGCCGACTATGTCTCGCTTGCTTCGGACTGCATTTCAGAGGTGCACGCGCGCGGCAGACTGCCTGTCATTGCGGGGGGAACCGGGCTGTATATCCGCTCTCTCCTGCAAAACATACGGTTTACCGAGAACGATAAGGACGAAGCTCTGAGAAAGGAACTTGCCGAAAAGGCCGAAAAGCTGGGCGTGCAGACGCTGATCAACGAGCTGCGCAGTTTTGACCCCGCGTCTGCACAGCGGATTCATCCGAACAATCTGGGGCGCGTGATCCGCGCCATTGAGATTTACCGCACGACCGGCGTCACAATGACCGAACAGCTTGAGCTGTCAAGGCAAATGCCTTCCCCGTACGACGCGTGTATCATCGGCCTCGACTTTCAGGACCGCCAAAAGCTCTATGACAGGATTAATCTGCGGGTGGATCGGATGATGCAGGATGGACTGCTGGCGGAAGCGGAAGAAATTCTGAACCGGCCCGGCGCCCAGACTGCTTTGCAGGCGATCGGCTACAAGGAGCTTTTGCCGTATTTCCGCTCGAAGTGCTCTCTGGACGAGGCGGTCGAGTCCGTTAAGCGGGAAAGCCGCCGGTACGCCAAGCGCCAGCTTACCTGGTTCCGCCGTGACGAAAACATCCATTGGATTATGGTCGACGAGTACACGGATTTTGACGGAGTGATCGAACAGGCATTCCGGATGATCGATCGGAAAGGATGGGAACGATGAATAGTCCGCTGCTGAGAAGAATCGCATCGGCTGTTGTGGCCATCCTTCTGTTTATTTATATGGGATATCAGATTTATAACTCCCATTACGCAAAGGTCCAGACGGAAACGGCGTCCTACGCCAGCACGGCGGACACCGTACAGGTGACCGGCACCGCCGTCAGGAAAGAAAAACTGATGAATACCAAAGTCAACGGCGTGATCACTTACAGCATCAGCGACGGGGGAAAGGTGGCAAAGGGCGGCACGGTCGCGAAGATTTATCCGAACGAGCAGAGTGCCGCGGCACAGCAGCAGATTGCCGATCTTGATTACCAGATTTCCAAGCTGCAGAAGCTCAGCACGCCGGGGGACACCTATGCGGCGAGCATCGGCTCTATCGGCTCGCAGATCAACCTGAAACTGGTCGATTTGCTGGACTGCATCCAGTCGGGCGAATATACCGGGCTGACGAACAGCCGCGAGGATTTGCTCTACCTGATCAACGAGCGCCAGATCGTAACGGATAAGATGGCGAATTTTAACACCAGAATCAATGCGCTGAAAGCGGAGCGTGAAACGCTGTCCAAATCCAACAGTGCGGCGACCGGCTCTGTTACCGCTCCGGCGTCGGGTTATTTTATCAGCTCCGTGGATGGCTATGAATCGGTTTACGACTATGACAAGCTCTTGACCATTACACCTGCGGAATTCAAGGAAAAGCAAAAGGAAAAACCACCGGGGCAAAGCGGCTCCATTGGGAAGATCTGTGAAGATTACGATTGGTATTTCGCCTGTCTGGCAGCGGCGGACAAAGCGTCCAAATTTAAAGAAGGCGACGCCGTATCCATTCTGTTTCCGTTTGCCTCCAATCAGACTATCCCGGCGACGGTCGCCGCAGTGAATCAGGCGGATAAAGACACCGAAGCGGTCGTTATTCTGCAGAGCAGCAGCATGAATTCTTCTCTGGCGCTCATCCGCAACGCCACGGCACAGATTCAGATCGAAAAATACACGGGAATCCGTGTGAGCCAGAAAGCGATTCATTTTGCCAAGGTAACGAAAACAGGAAAAGACAGTAATAATAAGGCGACTTCTGTTACCAGGGAAGTCAAAGGCGTGTATGTCATGCACGGCAGTGAAATAGAGTTCAGGCAGATTTTTCCGCTGTTCAGCACGGGGAATTACGCCATTTGCCAGACCGACCCGCCGAAGGAGGACCTGATGACCGATTCAACCGTAAAGCTGTTTGATGAAGTAGTTGTGGAAGGGACTGATTTATATGATGGAAAAGTCGTCAAATGATTTTGACCGCCGTTTTTCAGATTTGGAAGAAAATCTGAAGGTGATCCGCAGCAATATAGCCGACGCCGCCGTAAAGTCGGGACGCCGCCCGCAGGATATCACGCTTCTTGCGGCTACGAAAACCGTTCCTGTGGAAGTGGTCAATCACGGGATCGCGCTCGGCATCGACCATATCGGTGAAAATAAAGTGCAGGAGCTTTGCGAAAAGTACGACGCCTATTCGCTTTCCCGGTGCGAGCTACAGTTTATCGGGCACTTACAGACCAATAAAGTAAAAAATATAGTGGGGAAGGTCTCTATGATCCAGTCGGTGGACAGCGTTAAGCTGGCAAAGGAAATTTCCCGCCTTTCGCTTGCCAGAGAGCTTACGACCGACATTCTGATCGAGGTCAATATCGGGAGCGAGTCCAACAAATCGGGGGTGCTGCCGCCGGAGCTGTACGATCTGATCGGGCAGATTTCACTTTTGCCGTCGATCCATATCCGCGGTTTGATGGCGATCCCCCCCGCGGACGCGGACAGCGGCGAAACACAGGGATATTTTTTAAAGATGTCTCAACATTTTATTGACATCAGGGATAAAAAAATAGATAATGTTAATATGGATTACTTGTCCATGGGCATGTCGTCCGATTATTCCCAAGCAATCTTATCGGGAGCCAATATGGTTAGAATTGGTTCTGCTCTGTTTGGCCCAAGAATATACAATCAATAATTATTACAGGAGGCTTAGCGATGGCAGGAATTGTAGAAAAAATCAAAGATATGTGGAACCCGCCGGAAGACGAGTACGACTACGATTATGACGGTGTCCAGCAGGAGGAAATTTCCTCCCGCCAGAACGAGGAAGCCGAAATCCGTGAACGCGATACCATTAAACGTGCACCCGTGCAGAACAGCGGAAACAAGGTAGTCAATATTCATGCGACCGCTCAGCTGCAGGTCGTTCTGTTTAAACCGGAGCGCTTCGGCGAAGAGACCTGTGCAGTGGCGGACGAGCTTTTGAAAATGCATACGGTGGTTTTAAACCTTGAAAATACAAACAAGGATATTTCCCGCCGTATTATTGATTTTCTGAGCGGCGTTGCTTATGCGAACGGCGGAAAGATCAAGAGGGTCGCCACAAGCACCTTCATTATAACGCCTTATAATGTTGATCTGACGGGTGACGACGTTTTGGATGAGCTGGAAAACAACGGTGTTTATTTTTAATGGAGAAACAGTCGGCCGACGCTATTTTTGAAGCAAAACTTTGCGATGCCGTACGTTTGGCACAAAACGGAGCGAAGCCCCGCTTTGTGGGCTTTTTAGACGAGCATCAGGCGCTTGCGGCACAGAAAATCATGAATCGTCTTTCCTTTAAAAACTATATGCTCTGGGGCGGATACGACGGCTCGGAGCGTGTAGTTTTTGGCGCGTTTCCGGACTTTGCAGAGCCGGATACCGAATCGTTTCCCATTGCCGCGGTTACTGCAAGCTATCGTGCCTGCGATACGCTTACCCACCGCGACTTTCTCGGCGCCCTCCTTGCAAACGGGCTCCAGCGTGAAACGCTCGGGGATATCCTTGTGGAGGAGGGCCGGTGCGTGATTTTCTCCCGCGGCGAGGTAACCGATTATCTTTTGTCCCAGACACAGAAAATCGGCAGAGTGGGTGTCCGGTTGGTCAAAGGCGCCGTACTGCCGCTGCCGGTTGGCAGAAGCTTTGAAGATTTTTCCGCGGTTGTCGCTTCCGCACGGCTGGACTGTATTGTCGCGGCTGCTGTCGGCACAAGCAGGGAAAAGTCATCAGAGATGATTCGTGCCGGGCTGGTGATGCTGAACCATGAAGTGAACACTTCGGTGTCGGCGTCTGTCGCGCCGGACAGCAAACTCTCCATCAGGGGAAAGGGCCGCTTTGTTCTTGACCGCCTTGGGCCCGTCACAAAAAAAGGCAGATTGAGTATCACAGGCAGGAAATATATTTAACGGAGGGCTCGAACATGCTATCAATGAACGATATTATTAACGCCAGTTTCAGAAAATCCGGTTTTTCCGGGTACCGTACCGACGATGTGGATCAATTTATCGATCAGGTAAAGGAATCCTATGATGCGCTCCTCAAAAAGGACCTGGAACAAAAAGAAGCGTATGAAAGTCTGAAAGCGGAAAATGAACAGCTTCTTGAAAAAATGAAAATATTGGCTGCAAAAGTGGAAGACTACCGTTTGGAAGAGGATGAAATCAAAAACGCCCTTGTCAGCGCTCAGAAGCTGGGCGATGCTTCCATCCGCGAATCCCGTCACAAGGCTGAAATTATTATAAAAGACGCCAACATTAAGGCGGAGCGGATTATCTCCGGCGCCAAACAGAGCGTGACCGAGCAGCAGAAGGAAATGGAGCGCCTTCAGCAGACTGTTTCGGATTTCCGTTCCAAGCTGTTGGGTCTTTATAAAGAGCACCTTACCTTAATTGACGCTCTGCCGTCGCATAAACCGGAAGCAGCGCCCGCGCCTGTACAGAATGCGGAGGTTTTGGTACCGGAGCCGGTTTCTCCGTCCCCCGCGGCTGAGGAAGAGGCTCAGCCTTTAAAAGAATCGGTTCCTTCTGAGAAGCAGGACCGCCTGTTTAACACAGAGGTTTCCAATTTCGATGATGATTTTCCGCCGGAGGGAAAGCCCAAGCATTTCAGTTCCATTCAGTTCAGCGATGAGGATGAAACTGCCGAAGGCGAGGACTCTTCCGAAGGTATTTACGACCGCCATTAAAAATGCTCCCTGCCGTTGCGCGTGAACTTTCAATAACAACTACAAAAAGGGCGGGCTGTCTGGTTCGTCCTTTTTCAATCATCATCATACCATACAAAAGGAGAGATTCCGTTGGCAATTATTGCACTATTGCTTGCAGCGGCGGCTGTCGCAATCGACCAGATTCTCAAGCTGCTGGTTACGTCCAATTTGCAGCCTAACAGCGGCTTTCATGTGATCAATGGTTTTTTAAAAATCTTTTATATTCAGAATCGGGGGGCGGCGTTCGGAATTCTGCAGAACCAGCGCTGGTTTTTCGTTGTGGTGACTCTGACTATTTCCGTCGTCATCATTTACGCCCTCTTCCAATACAGGCAGCATGATTTCTTTTCCTATGCGGCTGGTACGCTGATTATCGGTGGGGGAATCGGAAACCTGATTGACCGGATGATGTATGGCTACGTCGTCGATTATATTTCTGTCAGCTTTTTTCCTCCCATCTTTAATTTTGCCGATTGCTGTGTAACGGTCGGAACGGTGTTTTTAATGATTCATATCCTGTTTTTTTCCGATTTAAACAGCAATACGGAAAAGGTTATCCGTACAAAATAATGCAGAAGACGATTCAAATTGAGATATATCCGGAAGATTCCGGTATCCGTCTGGACAAGCTTGTCAGCAAAAAGACGGAAAATATGACACGCTCTGCGGCGGAAAAGCTGATTGAGCGGGGTAATGCGACCATGAACGGAAAGCTTCTTACGAAAAGCTTCCGGGGTACGGCAGGCGACTGCATTGACCTTGTCGTCCCCGAGCCGGAAAAGCTGGATGTCCGGCCGGAAAAAATTCCTCTGGAAATTCTGTATGAGGATGCGGATTTGCTGGTCGTCAATAAGCCGAAGGGGATGGTGGTGCACCCGGCTGCCGGTAACCACACCGGAACCCTGGTGAACGCCCTTCTGGCGCACTGCGGCGATTCGCTTTCCGGAATCAACGGGGTTGTCCGGCCCGGCATCGTTCACCGCATCGACAAGGATACAAGCGGTCTGCTGATTGTGGCGAAAAACGATTTTTCCCATCGAAAACTGGCCGAGCAAATAAAGTCACATAGCTTTACACGCCTCTATGAGGCTGTTGTCCACGGCAGTCTGAAGGAAGATGACGGGACGATCGACGCGCCTATCGGCAGGCACCCGCTCTACCGGAAGATGATGGCGGTGACCGAAAAGAACTCCCGCAATGCTGTTACGCATTACCATGTCCTTGCGCGGTACAACGGGTTTACCCATGTGCAGTGCCGTCTGGAAACGGGGCGTACCCATCAGATCCGGGTGCATATGGCGTACATTGGGCATCCGGTTGTGGGGGATGCGGTTTACGGTCCGAAGAAACCCGTTCCGAACCTGAACGGTCAGTGTCTGCACGCTAAGGTGATTGGATTCCTTCATCCGCGTGACGGCCGATACATGGAAATCACCAGCGAGCTTCCGACTTACTTTGTTCAGTTTCTGAAAAAGTTAAAGCGCGACTAGCGCTGGACAAGGTGGCTTTCAGCATGGACGACGAAAATTTGCATGTACGCTATCTCATGGTAATTGCGGCTGTACTGTTTGCCCTTATCATTGGTTACAACGCGTTTTATGTACCCGAAGTCTCTCTTTCCGATCTTGTTGTCACGACGGACGCTTCTGCGTCAGCTGATGAAACGTATATCCCGAAAACCGGATCGGAGGCTTCGTCCTCCGCAGCTTCCGCCCTTTCGTCCAAACCGGAGAAAATTGCGGGCGCAGCCTCAGCGACCAACGGAAAAATCAATATCAATACTGCCACCGCTCAGCAGCTGAGCGACGGCCTTGACGGAATCGGCGGCGTAATCGCGAAGCGAATTGTGGATTACCGGGAGAAAAACGGTTCTTTTAAAAGCATAGAGGAAATCAGAAAGGTCAGCGGCATCGGCGAAAAAACATTCGCGGGTCTCAAAGACCACATTACGGTATCATAAAAATTCAATCTACAGCGTTTCCGGTTGATCTGTAGCAAGGTTGTGTCACTCTCCCCGCCGAAGGCGGGGAGAGTGACATGTTTTATCGCGTAAACTGAAATGGAATTGCTGTGAAACAAGCATCCGCCGGTTCAGCCGGCGGATGCTTGTTTGAGGAAATATAGACTATCCGTTCTTTTGTTTGTCGTCCGTTTTTTCCGCCGTGTGGTTCTTCCTGTAGAGCCGCGCGGCTTTTTCAATTTCAGGCAGTGATTTCTGTACCGTATTGGTACAGTGAACAATCCTGATAAAAGCGCAAATGTTCAGTACGGCCGTAAACGCCATCATGGCGGCGGAAATCGCACCGATCATCATGGTAACCGCCACGACGGCGGGCTTCTTGTTTTTGCTTAGTTTCATATGATTCCTCTCTTTCTCAATCGCCAAAGCTGATGCCGATATCCCTTGCGGTCTGAATGATCTCACAATCTGTCGGGACACCCTTCAGCTTTCCCGCGACCTCATTCAATGGAACGGGAACGATGCTTCCGTTTTGCAGAGCCACCATATTTCCATATTTTTTTTCGGAAATGAGCTTCGCCGCTGCGGTGCCGAACCGCGTTGCCAGAAGCCTGTCATAGGGGCAGGGACTTCCGCCGCGCTGAAAATGACCCGGAACCGTCACGCGGATTTCCTGGCCGGTTCTCTCGCTGATTTCCCTTGCAAGCCGGTAGGAAATGGAGGGATAGGGCATTCCGGCCCTTGATGCTTTAAACTCTTTTTTATTCATCTTTGCTTCCTGCCGGGAGATCGCGCCCTCCGCTACGGCAAGAATAGAAAAGCGCTTTCCGTGTTTGTTGCGCTGTTCCAGCGTTTGGGCGATACTGTCAATGCTGTAAGGGATTTCCGGCAGGAGGATTACGTCTGCCCCGCCCGCAATGCCCGCGTGCAGGGTCAGCCATCCCGCTTTGTGGCCCATGATTTCCACAATGAATACCCTGCCGTGAGAGGTTGCGGTGGTATGGATGCAGTCCAGTACATTTGTCGCGATTTCCATTGCGCTGCTGAATCCAAACGTCATATCGGTGCCCCAGACGTCGTTGTCGATGGTTTTCGGCAGGGTGATTATATCCAGTCCTTCGTCGCTCAGCAGGTTGGCGGTTTTATGGGTTCCGTTTCCACCCAAAATCACCAGGCAGTCCAGCTTCATTTTTTTATAGTTGTCTTTCATACATTTGACTTTGTCGACACTGTTTTCGTCCATTACGCGCATCAGCTTGAAGGGCTGGCGGGAAGTGCCCAAAATGGTGCCGCCAAGGGTCAGAATACCCGAAAAATCATCCGGTTTCATGTGTTTGTAGCTTCCCTCAATCAAGCCGCGGTATCCGTCGTTGATTCCGTAGATCTCGACGTTTTCCTGAAACTCAACATAAAGCGCTTTTGCGACACCGCGGATCGCTGCGTTCAGTCCCTGACAGTCCCCGCCGCTTGTTAAAATTCCAATTCTTTTCATACGTTTCCTCTTTCCATGATTCCTTTATCTTTAAAATTACCTGAGTTCCGCACTGTAAATTGGGCGGAACGGCTTATTGCCGTCCTGCTCCTTGTATTTATTTACCGCCGCCTGTGCCAGACGGGAAAATTCAATCTGGCAATTGCAGGGGGCCTTTCCGCGTTTGTCTATATGAGCGTACACCGTGTCGGATTGCATGATTCTGGCATTGATATTGTCGCTCAGCATCAGGTCCAAGATCGCGAACGCCCGCTGCCGCAGGTCTTCTTCCTCAATCGGAAAGATAAGCTCCACACGCCGGTCGAGGTTGCGCTGCATCCAGTCCGCGCTTCCCATATAGATTTTTGGGTTGCCCCCATTTTCAAAGCGGAAAATGCGGCTGTGCTCCAAAAGCTGGCCGACGATGCTGTAGACCGTAATGTTTTCGCTGGTCCACGGCAGTCCGGGAATCAGGCAGCAGATCCCGCGCACCAGCAGGCGTACCGGAACGTTTGCCTGGGAGGCTTTGTACAGCAGCTCAATAATATCGGGATCGACAAGGGAATTTACCTTTGCCGTGATCCCGCAGGGCAGGCCCTGACGGGAGTTCTCAATCTCTTTTTCGATCATCCGCCGGAAAAAACTTCTCATTCCGTGCGGTGCAACCACGAACCGGTTGTATTCCGGCGGGCGGGAGTACCCGGTCAGCACGTTAAACAGAGAAGAAGCGTCCGTTCCGTAAGGCTCCTTGCAGGTAAAAACGCCGATGTCGGTGTAAATTTTCGCGGTCGAATCGTTGTAATTCCCCGTTCCCATATGAAGGTACCGGCGAATGCCGTCCTCATCGCGGCGGACGACCAGCAAAATTTTGCAGTGGGTCTTTAGTCCGGCCAGACCGTAGATGACATGGCACCCGGCTTCCTCCAGCTTTTTTGCCCACAGAATGTTGTTTTCTTCGTCAAAGCGCGCTTTCAGTTCCACCAGTACGGTGACCTGTTTGCCGTTTTCCGCCGCGGTAATCAGCGCCGCCACAATCGGGGAATGTCCGCTGACGCGATAAAGCGTCTGTTTGATTGCAAGCACGTTTTTGTCTTCCGCCGCCCTGCGGACGAAATCAACCACGATGTCAAAGCTTTCATATGGATGGTGAACCATCCTGTCCTTTTCGCGGATGGCTTCAAAAATATCGTTGTAGCCCCAGAAATCGGCGGGGGGATAGACCGGCTCGATCGGCTGAAAGCACAAGTTTTTAAATTCGGGAATGGAGGCGAATTTTGAGAAAAAGGTCAGATCAAGCGGGCCGGGCAGCTCATATATTTCATCCTCGCTGACGTCGAGCATATCAATCAGAAATTCCCGCGTCTCCGCGTCGCATTTCTGCATCAGTTCCAGACGCACAGGCTTGCCGCGCTTGCGCTTTTTAATGGATTTCTGTATTTCGATCAATAGGTCTTCCGATTCCTCGTCAATGTCCAGATCCGAATTGCGGGTCATACGGAACGGGCAGGCGGACTGAATATCGCTGAGCTCGAACAGCTCTTCCAGCTTATACATAATGACATTTTCCAAAAGAACGTAGGTTTTGCCGCGGGTGGAGGGAACTTCCAGAAACCGGGACAGAATCGACGGTACCTGTACGACGGCGAAATAGGAATCCTCCTCACCCTTGAGCCTTACCGCGATATTCAGGCTTTTATTTGCAAGCAGGGGGAACGGGCGGCTTGTGTCCACTGCAAGCGGCGTCAGCACGGGGAAGAGCACTTTACCAAAGTAATCAGAAATAAAACGCAGCTGATCGGGGCTCATCTCCTCAGGAAGGATAAAGCTGATATCGCTTTTTCTCAATGCCGGCATAATAGAGCGGTACCAACAAGAATACTGCTTTTCCGTAAAGGCGTGGATCTTTTGGGAGAGCAGGGGCAGAAGCTGTTTCGGTTTCAGGCCGGAAGGATCCTCGCCCCGATAATCCGAATTGACCTGTTCCTTCACGCCGGCTACGCGTACCATAAAGAATTCATCCAGATTGGAAGCAGTAATCGCCAGAAAACGGATGCGTTCCATAATCGGGTTTTCCCGTTCGAAAGCCTCTTCCAGCACCCGGCCGTTAAAGTCCATCCAGCTCAGTTCACGGTTAATATAGGGGATTTTTATTTTTTCAGTTGTATCGTTCATGATCAACACACAGCCTTTTTATATAAGAGATGATTTGATGGTGAGCACCGGATTGTATCCGAAAACCTCTTTAAAGAAAGGGGCGCACTGTTCAAACGCCCATTTTTCCAAATAAACGTTATCGTTGCTTTCCGCTGTAATGAGTAACTTGTCGTTTTCCAGCTTGACCTTAATATCCTTCAGCTTCTGCTTCTGCGATTTATCCAGGGCATTGGCAAGTCGAAAAATTGCCACCAGTTTGGAAACGATCAGCCTGTTCCTGTCGCTGGTGCGGATAAATTCAACGTCGTCGTAATTCGGAACGTCGTATTCGTTGTACCGGGAGACATACGCCGTAATCAGCATCTCGTCATCGGTCATTCCGTAAACGTCAATATCTTTAATCAGGTCGAACGCGCTCAAAAGGTGCTGTTTAGCCGTCACATAGTGCCCACTGTCG
>ENA-OXEN01000015-OXEN01000015.1-human-gut-metagenome-genome-assembly--contig:-NODE-15-length-30140-cov-12.393984_pt1 | contig 30140 bp, 23 predicted proteins | sample MGYA00249358_ERZ652249 | MGnify/ENA primary metagenome ERZ652249 (study PRJEB26925, sample SAMN05826761) | human gut metagenome | biome: ENVO:2100002; feature: ENVO:00000062; material: ENVO:00002003... | reverse complement strand
GAGATCTGCGCATGTCTCGTGGGCTCGGAGATGTGTATAAGAGACAGCTCTAAGGTCGACCCTGCCTACACCGCGCTGGGCGATGGCGCCTCTCCCGAGGCGGTGGCCGCCTATCATGAGCGCTACGGTCTCGATGACCCGCTGCCCGAGCGGTACTTCCGCTACATGGGCGACCTGTTCCAGGGCAACATGGGCACGTATGGCGCCGCCCGCAACTCGGTGGCCGACCGCATCGCCTCCGCGCTGCCCGTCACCATGCAACTGACGTTTTTGGGCCTGCTGATCGGAGCGGTCGCATCGTTCATTCTGGGCGTGATCGCGGCGCTGTATCGCGACCGGTGGCCCGACCAGCTCATACGCATCATATCCATCGCGGGATTGGCCACGCCGTCGTTCTGGCTCGCCGTTCTGCTGATCCTCGTGTTCTCCTCGTACATGCACGCGCTTCCCGCGTCCGGCCCGCTGCCGAGCTTCTTTAGCAATCCCGCGGGCTACCTGGGCCGCATGATCATGCCCGCCGTCGCCCTGGCGTTCCCCCTCACCGGTCAAATGACCCGTATCGTGCGTACCGCCATGGTCGAGGAGCTCGATAAGGACTACGTCAAGACGGCGCGCGGCGCGGGCATCCCCGAAAAGATCGTCATCGGCCGCAACGTCCTGCGCAACGCCCTCATCACGCCCGTCACCACCTTGGGCCTCAAGATCGGGTACCTCATGGGCGGCGCCGTGGTCATCGAGGTCATCTTCAACCTGCCCGGCATGGGAATGGCCATCCTGCAGGGCGTCCAGGGCAACGAGACCGCCTTGGTGCAGGGCGTCGTCATCGTCGTCGCACTCGCCTTCATCATTATCAACATCGTGGTTGACATGCTGTACTTGCTTATCAACCCGCGTATCAGGACGGTGTAGCGCATGGTCAAGATTCGCGAAGCGCAGACCGAGAAGCTTGAGGAGGCCGCGTCCTCAGGCGCCCGCTTCTCCGGCCTGTCCAACATGAGTACATCCTCAAAGATCGCCCTGGCGCTGTTGGTGGTCGTGGCCCTGCTCGCGGTGCTCGCCCCCGTGATCGCCCCGCATGGCCCCACCGAGATCTTCAATGCGCGCCAAGCCCCGGGCGACGGCTTCCTCTTCGGCACCGACGATAAGGGCCGCGACATCTTGAGCCGCATGCTCTACGGCGGCCGCTACTCGCTCGTCATCGGTTTTGGCGCCACGGGTCTCGCCCTGGTGCTGGGCTCTATCATCGGCGCCGTCGCCGCGGTTGCCCGCAAGGCGATTTCCGAGGTCATCATGCGCCTGCTGGACATCGTCATGTCCATCCCCGGCATCGCCCTCGCCGCGGTCCTGGTTTCCATCATGGGTCCGTCGGTCCCGTCCATCATCGTGGCGATCGGCCTTATGTACACGCCGCAGATCGCCCGCATCGTCCGCGCGAACATCGTCTCCGAGTACGGTGAGGATTACGTGCGCGCCGCGATCGTCTCCGGTGCACGCGCCCCGTGGATCCTGATGAAGCACGTGCTGCGCAACTGCATCGCGCCCATCATGGTCTTTACCGTCACGCTCGTTGCCGACGCGATCATCTTCGAGGCGTCCCTGACCTTTATCGGCGCCGGCATCCAGGAGCCCACGGCGACCTGGGGCAACATCCTGGCCGCCGCGCGTGGTGGCGTGCTCGCCGGCCGCTGGTGGCAGGCGCTGTTCCCCGGCATCGCCATCATGGTCACCTGCCTCGCCCTGAACATTTTGTCCGAGGGCCTCACCGACGCCATGGCCGCCAAGCCCGGTGCCATGGTCGCCACGGAGGGCGACTCCGAGAGCCGCCGCGCCGACGACATCCTCGCCTCCGACCCCGTCCGCGCCTACGCCGAGCAGGCCGAGAGCCTCAGCCGTCGCCTGGGCGCCCTGCGCGAGGTCGAGCTCAAGCGCACCGACCGCCATGTGCCCGATCTCTCCGTCCCGCCGCTGCTCCAGGTCAAGCACCTTTCCATCAACTTCGAGCATCACGGCGACGTCCATGTTGTCGACGATGTGAGCTTCGAGGTCCGTCCCGGCCAGTGCATGGCGCTGGTGGGCGAGTCCGGCTGCGGCAAGTCCATCACCACCAAGGTGATCATGAGCCTCACCGATGACGACGAGAACGTGACCGGCGAGGTGCTCTTCGACGGCAAGGACCTGCTCAAGCTCACCAAGGAGCAGCACCGTCAGCTCCTTGGGCACGAGATCGCCATGGTCTACCAGGACGCCCTGTCCTCGCTGAACCCCTCCATGCTCATCTCCGCGCAGATGAAGCAGCTCACCAGCCGCGGCGGAACGCGCTCGGCCGAGGAGCTCCTGGAGCTCGTGGGCCTGGATCCCAAGCGCACGCTCGAGAGCTACCCGCATGAGCTCTCCGGCGGCCAGCGCCAGCGCGTGCTCATCGCCATGGCGCTCACCCGCGACCCCAAGCTCGTCATCTGCGACGAGCCCACGACCGCCCTGGACGTGACCGTCCAAAAGCAGGTCATCAAGCTCCTGAACGAGCTGCAGGACAAGCTCGGCTTCGCCATGATCTTCGTGTCGCACGACCTCGCGCTCGTCGCCGAGGTTGCCAGCGAGATCACCGTCATGTACGCCGGCCAGGTCATCGAGCAGGCCCCGACCAAGGAGCTGCTCACCAACCCGATCCACGAGTACACGCGCGGCCTGCTCGGCTCCGTGCTCTCCATCGAGGAGGGCGCCAAGGACGGCTCCCGCCTGCACCAGGTGCCCGGCTCCGTGCCCTCGCCGCAGGACTTCCCGCGCGGTGACCGCTTTGCCCCGCGCTCGAGCCATCCCACGCTCGGCCTCGATGTCCATCCCGTCATGAAGCGGCTCCCCGGCAAGAACCATGTGTTCTCCGAGCTGCCCGATGACTACCTCAAGGCGAACGGCCTCACTCCGTATTTGGAGAGGGCCGTGGCCGCCGAGCAGGAGGTGATGTAGATGAGCGACGCCCAGAAGGAGCCGATCATCTTCCTCGACGATATCTCCGTCACGTTCAAGTCCCGCACCGGCTCGTTGTTCCACCCCAATCTGGTGCACGCGGTCAACCATGTGTCCATCAAGCTCATGCCCGGCGAGACCATCGGCATCGTGGGCGAGTCCGGCTGTGGCAAGTCCACCACCGCCAACGTCATGTGCGGCCTGCAGTCCCCGACGTCCGGCAAGGTCTTTTTCAAGGGTGAGGACGTCACCAAGCGCACGGCCGACCTGCGTCGCAAGATGGGTCGTGTTGTCTCCGTGGTCTTCCAGGACCCGGCGACCGCCCTCAACCCGCGCATGATCGTGCACGACCAGCTGCTCGACCCGCTGCTCGTCCACAAGGTGGGCAGCTCCGCCGAGCAGGAGAAGCGCATCAAGGAGCTCGTCGAGCTCGTGGGTCTGCCCAAGAGCGCCCTGCGCGCCATGCCCGGTCAGCTCTCCGGCGGCCAGCGCCAGCGCGTGGCCATCGCGCGTGCCATGTCGCTCAAGCCCGATGCGATCATCGCCGATGAGCCCACCTCGGCGCTCGACGTGTCGGTGCGCGCGCAGATCCTCAACCTGTTGACGGACCTCAAGAAGGACCTCGGCCTGTCCATGATGTTCATCTCCCATGACATCCAGACGGTCCGTTACATCTCCGACAAGATTGTGGTCATGAACCACGGGCAGATCATGGAGGAGGGGCCCGCAAAACAGGTGTTTGAGCACCCGAGCGACCCCTACACCAAGATGCTGCTGGGGGCCGCGCCGTCGCTGCTCCACCCCAATTTGGGCAAGTAGCCCGTTGGAACGGGGCGCGCGCTTGGCACGGCCGGGCGCGTGCCCTTGGCGTCTTGCAGTGAGAGGGGAGGATGATGCTGGAAGATATGAACATGGACGCGCTGCGCTCCTACTGCGGGACCGATCCGTGCCCCGATGACTTTGAGCGGTTTTGGGCGCGTCGCGTGAGCGAGGCCGATGCGCATGACGTGACCTTTCGCCTCGAACCCGTCGATAGCTTTGCCGGCGCCCCATTCGATGCCTACGACCTGTGGCTCGAGGGCATGTGCAGAGCGCGGCTGCACGCCAAGTACCTGCGGCCGCGCACGTCCGACTGCGTACCGTTGGTCCTGCAGTTCCACGGGTATCCCGGGGCCTCGCGCAGCTGGTTCGAGCAGTGCTCGTTCGTCGGCATGGGTATGGCGATCATCGCCCTCGATTGCCCCGGCCAAGGCGGCCCGTCGCAGGACGTGGGGGGCTTTGAGGGGACGACCGTCGCCGGTCACTTGGTGGCGGGCGCCGACGGCCCTGCCGAGGACCTCTATTATGTGCGGCTTCACCAGGACATCCGCGTGCTGTGCAACGTGGTGCGCCAACTGGAGGGAATCGACCTCGACCGCGTGTACGTCAACGGCGCATCGCAGGGTGGAGCCCTCGGTTTGGCGACTTGCGCGCTCAACGCGGATCTGGTCAATCGCGCCGCGATCCTCTACCCGTTCCTCTCGGACATGCGCATGGTGTGGGAACTCGGCCTCGACGTCGTGGCGTACGAGGGCATCGGGTACTTCTCCCGCTGGTTCGCCCCGGCGGGCGAGCGCATGGAGGAGCTCTTCTCCAAGCTCGCATATTACGACTCGAAGAACTTCGCGCGCCTGGTGACGTGTCCCGTGCTGTTCGGCACGGGGCTGGACGACACGGTGGTGCCCGTCCCCACGCAGTTCGCGGTGTACAACAACCTCTCCTGTCCCAAGGAGCATCACCTGTATCCCGGGTTCGCCCATGAGGAGATCCAGGAGTTCGACGACTTGATCATCCCGTTCTTTTGCGAGGGGAGGGGCGTGCCATGCTGACGGTCTCAAATCTTGAGGCGCTCATCGCTCCGGGCGCCCTTGCCGTGTCCGGGACGGTTTCCTCGCGGCTTACGGGCATGCTCGAACCGCGCCCATGCGGCGCGTACGCCCCTTGTCCTACGCGTGATGAGCTGCCGCGCTTCTCGGCGGCCGTCGTTGCGAAGCGCATCGAGGTGCATCCGGTCGAGCTCGGCAACGCGTGCGCCTCGTATGCCGAGCTCTCCATCGAGGTTGACGGCACCTCGCCCGTCCGCGCGCGGCTGGTCGAACCGGCGGGTGCGGCGCGAGCGGGAGACCTGGTGCCGCTCGTCTTGATGTTCAACGACGCCGGCCGGCCGGTGCGCGGCTGGCACCATATGTCGCGCTTTGTCGCGGCGGGTTGTGCGGTGCTCGCCCTCGACGCCGAGGTCGTCGCCCCCGAGAACGCGTCGCGGGGGCTTGCGGACCTCGCGAGCCGCGCCCTGGCGTTGGCGGGATCCGCGTCGTTGCTCGAAGGCATCGACCGCTCCCGCGTGTATGCGTGGGGAGAGGGGCTCGGCGGTGCGCTGGCCCTGCTCGTCACGGCACATGCGGAGATGGGTGTCCGGCGCTGCGCCGTGTGCAATCCGTTTCCCCTCGATACCGAGGTGCCCGCGATGGGATGCTCGCTCTTGGGCGCGGCGCACGGCATCACCGCGGATGCGCTCATTGGCACCGGTCTGCGCGACGAGCTCGCCCCATCCGAGGACTGCGCGCGGCTCGCCCACATGAGCACGGGCAGCGCGGAGCTGGTCGTGTACCCTGAACATGGGCATGAGCGCATTAACCAATTCGAGGACCGGGTCCTCACCTTCTTTGTTCAAGATGCGCGTGAGCGCAGCTGATGTGTAGAGATGTGCCCGACAATCCCGTCCGGCACTAACAGTAAAGGAGTCCAATCATGGCAGATCCCAAGTTCACCGGCGTCATCCCTCCCGTCGTCGTCCCCGATACCCCCGATCATGAGCTCGACGTGCCCTCATTCGAGCGCAGCATCAACCGCATGATCGACGCCGGCGTCGACGGCCTGTTCTTCCTCGGCTCCTCCGGCGAGGTCGTCTTTTCCACCGACGAGCGCCGTCGCCAGATTATCTCCGAGGCCGTCCGTATCGTCGACCACCGCGTCCCCGTCATGGTCGGCATCATCGACACCGAGACCGAGCGTGTGCTCGCGCACGGTCGTGCCGCGCAGGAGCTGGGCGCCGATGCGCTCGTCGCCACCGCCCCGTTCTATGCCCTCGGCGGTGCGGCTGAGGTCGAGGAGCACTTCCGCATCCTGCACTCCGAGCTCGACCTGCCGCTGTTCGCCTATGACATTCCCGTGTGCGTGTACACCAAGCTCTCCTGGAAGCTTCTCGCCAAGCTGGGCGCCGAGGGCGTGCTCGCCGGCGTGAAGGACTCTTCCGGTGACGATGTGTCCTTCCGCTACCTGGTGCAGGAGAACGAGAAGCTCGGTCATCCCATGAGCTTGCTGACCGGCCATGAGGTCGTCGTCGACGGCGCGTACCTCTCCGGCGCCGATGGCTCCGTGCCTGGCCTCGCCAACGTCGAGCCCGAGGGTTACGTGCGCATGTGGAAGGCCGCGAAGGCCGGCGACTGGGCGACCGTCAAAGCCGAGCAGGACCGCCTGAACGAGATCAGTCACATCTGGGATGTCACCTCGGGCGTCACGGGCTACGCCGGCGGCGTGGGCGCCTTCAAGACCGCCCTGCACCTCATGGGCGTCTTTGACAGCCCGACCATGCCGCGTCCCGTCAAGGCCCTGGAGGGCGCCAACGTGGAGGCCATCCGCAAGGTCCTCGCCGACAACGGCCTGCTGTAAGCGGAGGTAATCATGGCTGATACGCGTTACGTGTGCTCCGTCGACATCGGCGGCACCAAGATCGCAACCGCCATCATGGAATATCCGGCGGACGGGACCCGTCCGCGTTCGGTATACGAGGCCGAGGTCCCCACGAACGCCCCCGAAGGCGGCGAGGCCGTGTACGCGCGCATCGAGGGTGCTATTCGGGAAGCCCTCGCGAGCGACCCTGCGCGCGAGGTGCTCGGCGTGGGTGTGGCCGCTGCGGGCGTGGTGGACCCCAAGACGGGCTCCATCGCGTATGCGAACGAGATCATGCCCGGCTGGAGCGGCATCGAGCTGGGACCGCGCCTGCGTGAGGCCCTCGATATGCCCGTGGCCGTGGTGGGCGACGTGCAGGCCCACGGCCTGGGCGAGGCCCACTGGGGCGTCGGGCACGACCGCTATTCCGTGCTGTGCCTGGGTATCGGCACCGGCATCGGCGGCGCGTACGTGGAGGACGGTCGCGTGATGCGCGGCTTCCATGGCGCCGCGGGCCATATGGGCCATATCGAGAGCACCGCCGCCGCGGGCATTCCGTGCGCCTGCGGTCGCTCCGGGCACCTAGAATCCGTGGCGTCCGGCACGTCCATCGGTCGCATGTTCGACGAGCGCTACGGCCGTGTGGACGAGAGCCGTCCCACCGTTGGCCGCGACGTCAACGACCTGTGCCGCGCGGGCGATGAGCGGGCGATATCTGTCATTCACGACGCCGGCTTCGCGCTCGGTGCGAGTCTGGGATCGCTGGCGAACACCCTCGACCCCGAGGTGATCGTACTCTCGGGCGGGGTGATTCACCAAGGCCCGGACTGGCGCAGCGAGACGTGGAAGGCGAGCGTTGCGGAGGGCTATGCGAGCCAGGCTCTCGACCCGCTGCTCGACACGCCGATTCTCATCGGCGAGCTCGAGGGCGATGCACCGCTCATCGGCGCCGCGGAAAACCTGCTCGCGTCGCTCTAACCGGATGGGTTTCCCGGCATCTGCCCCCGGTCGCGCGCCAGGGGCCTGCGCGCATCAGCGCGTTGCGTCTTTGGCACCGTCCGTATGTGGGGTGCTCGGGGAATCCACATGCATGAGGTGAGGTACGGGCGGCTTGCATCGGTGAGCCGCCCGTTTGTTTGAGAAGGAGGACGTATGTCCGTCAACCCGTTGATCGAATCGCTTAAGGGCAAGCTCATCGTGAGCGTGCAGGCGTATCCCGGCGAGCCCCTACGCACGCCCGAGCACATGGCCGCGATGTCGCGCGCCTGCGAGCTCGGCGGGGCGGCCGCTATCCGTTGCCAAGGTCTCTCCGACATCGCGGCCATCAAGGGCCGCGTGGAGATTCCCGTCATCGGCCTGTGGAAGGACGGCCACGAGGGCGTCTACATCACGCCCACGCTGCGCCACGCCCGCGCGTGCGTCGCCGCCGGCGCCGACATCGTGGCCATCGACGCCACCGGCCGCCCGCGCCCCGACGGCAAGACGCTCGAGGACACGGTGCGCCCGCTCAAGGAGGAGGGGGTGCTGCTCATGGCCGACTGCATGACCATCGAGGATATTCGCCATGCCGTCGAGCTCGGCTTCGACTTGGTGTCCACCACGCTGTCGCATAACAAGCCGGCCATCGAGACCACGCTGGACGAGGGTCCGGACCTGCCGCTGCTGCGTCAGGCCACGGCGGAGTTCCCCGACCTGCCCATCATCTGCGAGGGCCACGTGCACACGCCGGCCGAGGGCCGCGCCGCCATCGACGCCGGCGCGTGGGCCGTGGTCGTGGGCACCGCCATCACGCACCCCACGAGCCTCACCTCCTGGTTCAAGGCTGCGCTTGAGGAGTAGGTCTGCGTCAAATCACGGAATAATGCGCCATGCGGCCCGATGAGCCTGTCTCGCCGGGCCGCATGCTCTTTCTTGCGGGGTGGCGTAGTTTACATTAAGAACGGCGGCGGCTGATGGCTTGTGTCCACCGATGCGATAAGGTGTTGGCATACACGTTTTGTCCGGACGAATGCGTATCTTGTTGCTCGCTAGAGAAGGGAGAGGAAATGGCTTACCGTTCATCGTTGGCGGAGCATCTAGATCCCGCTGCCGCGCGCAAGGAGCGTGGCGCCTTTTTCACCCCTCCGCAGATCGCCTCGTTTTTGACATCAGAGACGATTCTATCGAGAGATGATCGCGTTTTGGAGCCCTCGTGTGGTGAGGCGGAATTCGTGTTGGCGGCCTGCGGGCGCTTGCGTGCCCTGGGACATGAGTCTGGGCAGTTCAATAAACAGGTGTTTGCCTACGAGCTGCACGAGGCGAGCGCCCGCGCTGCCACTGCGAGGCTTGAGCGCGCTGGCTTTTCCTGCGTGTGCGAGACGGGGGACTTCCTCGCAAAGGAGGCCACTGCGTCCTTCGACGCCGTCGTGGGCAACCCTCCCTACGTTCGTTTTCAGGGTGTCAGCGCAAAAGATCGCCTACGCCAAAGGGAGCTCGCCCAGCGCATGGGCGTCGACCTTAGTGCGCTTTCCTCTATGTGGGCGCCTTTCATACTGCACGCATGCGAATTTTTGCTTCCTGGTGGGCGTTTGGGCCTCGTGCTGCCTGCGGAGCTTTTGACGGTGAACTACGCGGCTCCCATCCGCTCGTTTCTCCTTAAGTCGTTCGCGCGGGTCAGCCTGTACACCTTTGATGTGAACGTGTTCCCTGAGGTCCAGGAGGAGGTGGTCCTCCTGGTAGCCAAGGGCTATCTCATGGACCCCGCCGAACATCTGGAGTGGTTCCAGTGTGAGTCGCTGCGCGATTTGGGCGTGAAGACCTCTTTGCGCTTCACACCAAAAGAGGTTGGTGCCCGCTGGTCCGAGGGCTTGGCATCGGCGAGTTCTCGTGACGTACTTGACTCCCTTGCGTCTCAAGGATTCTTGAGTGAACTTCGGTGTTGGGGAAGCCTGACACTTGGCGCCGTGACGGGTGCGAACGCGTATTTCTCACTTTCCGAGGAGTCTGCCGCGCAGTTTGGCCTCGTGCAAGGACGCGACGTGATTCCCCTGTGCCCAGCGGGGTCGCGTCATCTTCGTCGCCGCGATCTGGATGAGGGCGCTTTTCGCTCGCTCTCGGCCAAGGGGGCACCTACCTTGCTGTTCGCCCCCAGCGAGGAGCTGAGCCCTGAAGCCCTAGCGTATATCTCGATGGGCGAGAAGATGCAGATCGACAAACGATATAAATGCCGCAAGCGTTCCCCATGGTGGAGAGTTCCGCTTCCGGCAGTTCCCGATGCCTTCATAACTTATATGAACTCCTTCGGTCCGAATATATGTGCGAACTCGGTCTCAGTCCCTCATCTCAACTCATGTCACGGCATCCGTTTCCAGGACGGGCTGAAGGATCTCGGCACTTCTTCGCTTCCTATTGCGGCCTTTAATTCCGCGACCCTCCTCTCGGCAGAGCTCGTCGGTAGGTCGTACGGAGGAGGTATCCAAAAACTTGAGCCTCGCGAGGCTGCCAAGGTCATGACCCCGTCTCCTCAGATCGTCGAGTCGATTCGGTGCCAGCTGGAATCCATGCGCGCTTCATTTGACGATTACCTGGAATCCGGTGATTTTGAGACGGCGGTCTCTGCGGTCGATTACGTTGTGCTCGCGCAGGGACTGGGGATGAGCGAGGAACAGATACAGCTTGTCCAGGAGGAGTTCCGTCGCGTCAGGGAGCGCAGGAAGAATCGGTCGAGAGGGAGGTAATGGGGAAATGGCATTTGACGCATTTTCGCCGTACGAGGTGATCATCAAGTCGAAAGGCGACCGCGACCCGCTTTTTGACGCGCACGGTGCGGTGCTCGATTACGGTTTGCTCGAGCTGTTGATCGACGATGCAGCGCGGCGTGGCAAGTCCGCGCAGAGCGGTGATGTCGCCCGCGCCCTCGATATGTGGGTCGCGGAGCAATTCCGACGTGCCAAACTTCCTGAGGATTCGATCTGGCCGCGGCTGGTGATGCCGCGCGCCCTCGATGCCTCGATTCTGTCGTTTATTGGTAAGATGCCTCCCGCGCTTGCCGAGCAATGCTGCGCATCGCTCACGGAGAGATATCGCTCGTCAAGTGTCTCGGTTATGGGTGCCGCCTATTCTAAGCAGGTTGACGTCGGAATGGCAACATGGCCGTCGGGACCCGAGCTCCTTGTGTCCACCAAAACGATGGGCTCGTCTTTTGGTAAGAACATGGCTAATCGCTTCGAGGAGGCGTACGGCGACGCTAAGAATCTGAAAAGCCGGAACCCTTTCGCGGCGACGGGCTTTGCATTCCTCGTTCATGCCGACATTTTGAACGAGCGCTCAAGTTACCTGAAGGCTCTCGCCATGCTGGAAAAGCTGCAGGCGGAGCAAGACGTCTATGATGCGGTTTGCCTGATCGTTGCGGATTGGTCGAGTGAGGGCGCCGTTTTGATGCACGATGAGCCGTCGATTCCGGCAAGCCTTTCCGCGGAGAGGTTCTTCACGGAGTTGGTGCATATTGTTTTGATGCATGCTGCGACCGATGCCTATCCAGAGGCTCGCGCTCAGTTTGTACATATGAAGTCACATGGGGAGTAGTAGAGCAAGGAGGCGCCCATGGCAGATTCGAACAGCATCACCTCGGCGGAGCTCGCCGACCGCGTTCCCGACATCGTCATCATCACCGGCATGTCCGGCTCCGGCCGCACGCAGGCCATGCACGCATTCGAGGACATGGGGTACTACTGCATCGATAATCTCCCGCCGAGCCTCATCTTGCAGCTCGCCCAGATCATCGGCATCAACTCCGGCGTTGGCCGCCACCTGTGCGTGACGAGCGACCTGCGCAGCCAGGGCCTGTTCGATGAGCTCCTCGACGCGATCGAGACGCTGCGCGACCACGAGATGACCTGCAAGGTGGTGTTCCTCGAGGCGTCGGACGAGGTGCTCATCCGCCGCTACAGCGAGAATCGCCGCAGGCACCCGCTCGCCACGCGCGGCGATACCACTGCCGACGCCATCCAGCGCGAGCGCATGGCGCTTGCGAGCATCCGCGACCGCGCGGACATGGTCATCGACACGAGCCGCATGCGCACCGCGGCCCTGCGCAAGCGCCTGCAAGCCGCGTTCTCCGAGCTCACCGCCGAGCAGCTCATGGACGTGCACGTGTTCTCGTTCGGCTTTAAGCACGGCATGCCCATCGAGGCGGACCTCATGATCGATGTGCGCTTTTTGCCCAACCCGTTTTACGATCCCGAAATGCGTACGCTGACGGGCCTCGACGCCAAGGTGTCGGATTTCGTGCTCGACCACCCCAAGACGCATGAGTTTTTGGACGCCTGGTTCCGCCTGCTGGACGCGGTGATGCCCGGCTATATCGCGGAGGGCAAGCCCCAGCTTTCCATAGCCGTGGGCTGCACGGGCGGCCAGCACCGAAGCGTCGCCATCGCGGAGGCGACGGGGCGCTACCTGGAGCGCCAGCACTATCACGTGAGCATCTCGCACCGAGACCTCGCCAAGGCGAACTTGAGGAGCTAGCAGATGTCTACGCGGCGGCTGAAAGCGGTTTCCATCGGCGGCGGCACGGGGCAGCCCCGGCTCATCGCCGCGCTGCGCCTTATGGGCGCGCAGATCGACTCGGTGGTGGCGATGGCCGATGACGGCGGCTCGACGGGCCTGCTGCGCGAGCAGGAGCGCATCGTTCCCCCGGGGGACGTGCGCAAGTGCCTCTCCGCCCTCGCCGAGGACCCGGCGTCGCCCATTGCCCGCGCCTTTGCCCATCGCTTTCCCTACATCGACGACCATGCGCTCGGAAACCTCCTGCTCGTGGCGCTTGCCAAGGAGGCGGGCTCCTTCGTCGAGGCCATCGACGCCTGCGAGCGCCTGCTGGGCTGCATCGGGCACGTCCATCCCTCCACGCTCGAGCTCGTGAGTCTGGCCGGCCAAACGCGTGAGGGCGACATCGTTCATGGCCAGGCGCGGATCTCGTACGGCATGCGCGCCTTTTCCCGCGTGTGGCTCGAGCCCTCCGACGCCCCAGCGAACAACCGGGCCGTGCAGGCGATCCTCGATGCCGACGTGGTGGTTATGGGGCCGGGGTCGCTGTTCACCTCGATCATTCCAAACGTCCTTGTCGCTGGGATCCGCGACGCGCTATGTGCCACGCGCGCCACGCGCGTGTTCGTGTGCCCCAAGATCGATTCGCTGGGCGAGACGAGCGGCATGAGCGTGGCCGACCATGTAGAGGCTCTCGCCGCGTGCGGGCTTGAGCATGCGCTCGACGCCGTGCTGGTGCACCGCGCGAGCGAGCCGGAGTTCGTCTACCCGTACGAGAAGCGCGCCTGGGAGCGCGCCGTCGCCGACGCGGCGGCGGGGGAGACGGTCGTCTCCGCCGATGCGATCGCCGCGGCAAAAGGGGCGCCGTTCGGTCCCATCCGCACCACCGAGGAGGACCTCGAGCGCATCCGCGCCGTCGCCGGGCGCGTGCTGGTGCGCGACTTCACGGGGACGCAATCGCCCGCCGTTCACGACGCGGGTCGTCTCGCCGCCGCCCTCTCCGAGGTGGTGAGGTAGATGTCGTTTACCGCCGAGGTGCGCGATGAGCTCGCGCGCTGCGCTCCGGAGTGCACCTACTGCGACGTGTCGACGCTCGCGGCCCTCGTGCGCGTGTGCGGCACGCTCTCCATCACCGGCAAGGGCGGGTACCAGCTGCAGGTTGCCACGGAGACGGGCGCCGTCGCGCGCACGATGATCGAGCTCACGCATAAGATCCTCAAGCTCAAGACGGACCTCACCGTGCGCCGGTCCATCCTGCACAAGGTGCGCAACTACTTGATCGTCCTGCCCGACCAGCCCGATCTTGAGAAGGCGCTCGTGCTGCTGGGCATCCTCGACCGCTCGGGTGGCCTGGTGGCCGGCGTGCCCCGCCATGTCGCGAATCGCGCATGCTGCCGCCGCGCTTTTGTTCGCGGTAGCTTGATAGCGGGCGGGTTCGTGGCAGACCCCAAGGGCGACTTCCACCTGGAGATCGCGGTGCAGGGCGAGCAGTTCGCCCGCGACCTCGCCGCGCTCATCGAGGGCATGGGGGTGCATGCCCGCGTGAATCCCCGGCGCGGCGCCTACGCGGTATATATCAAGAGCGCCGAGGACATCAAGATGCTCCTCTCCAAATTGGGGGCGAATCGCGCCGTCGCCGAGATCGAGGAGGCGCGCGCGGTCAAATCGGTCAAGAACGACGTCAACCGCCGCGTCAATGCGGAGCTTGCGAACCAGACGCGCTCCGCCGGCGCGGCGCAGCGTCAGATCGAGCTGATTGAAGCGCTTGAGAAGCTGGGGCTGAGGCGCGACTTGCCCGAGGCGCTCGAGACCTTCTGCGCCCTGCGCGAGGCTCATCCCGACCTGTCGCTCAGGGACCTGGGTCAGCTGTCCGACCCGCCGCTCTCGAAATCCGCCCTGTATCACCGGGTGCTGCGCCTGGAAAAGATGGTGGAGGAGGCCCGTGGCGAAACGCCGGGCGAGTAAGGGGCGCAGCCGCCGCATCCTGCGATGCGGCGTGGATCGCATGCGGGAGCTTCCCACGCAGTGGGCGAGCGCGCGCGGCCCCGCCGGTGCGCGGGCGGCGTCCGTCATGGCGGGCGACTCGCGCGTTTTGGCGCGCTTGTGCGCGGCGGCCGCGTCCCCAAGGTGCAGCATGAACATGTAAAAGGGCTGTTCAACGAAGTGGAGCGCTTCAACGCGCAAGATTTATCCGAAAGTTGCCAATCACGCGAATGGGCAAGCGGAAAACGGTTATATTTGGTGAGTGGTTAGTTTTCGGACTTCAACGGCGGGCAGCCAGCCCGCGGGAGGTCCAATGAAAGGAGACACACATGGCAGTTAAGGTTGCTATCAACGGCTTCGGTCGCATCGGCCGTCTGGCCTTCCGCCAGATGTTCGGTCACGAGGGCTCCGAGATCGTCGCCATCAACGACCTCACCTCTCCCGACATGCTCGCGTATCTGCTGAAGTACGACTCCACGCAGGGCAACTACTCCCGCGATCATAAGGTCGAGGCCACCGAGGACTCCATCGTCGTCGACGGCAAGGAGATCAAGATCTACAAGGAGGCCGACGCCAACAACCTGCCTTGGGGCGACCTCGACGTCGACGTCGTGCTCGAGTGCACCGGTTTCTACACCTCCAAGGCCAAGGCCCAGGCTCACATCAACGCCGGCGCCAAGAAGGTCGTCATCTCCGCTCCTGCGGGTAACGACCTCCCGACCATCGTGTACAACGTCAACCACGAGCAGCTGACCGCCGAGGACAACATCATCTCCGCCGCCTCCTGCACCACCAACTGCCTCGCCCCGATGGCCAAGGGTCTGAACGACTTCGCCCCCATCGTGTCCGGCATCATGACCACCATCCACGCCTGGACCGGCGACCAGATGCCGCTCGACGGCCCGCAGCGCAAGGGCAACAAGCGTCGTAGCCGTGCCTGCGCCGTCAACATCGTCCCCAACACCACCGGTGCTGCCAAGGCCATCGGCCTGGTGCTCCCCGAGCTCAACGGCAAGCTCATCGGTGCCGCTCAGCGCGTTCCTACGCCGACCGGCTCCCTCACCAACCTCTATGCCGTTGTCGACAAGGAGGTCACCGTCGACGAGGTCAACGCCGCTATGAAGGCCTACGCCGAGACCATCTCCGAGACCTTCGCCTACAACGAGGACGACATCGTCTCCACCGACATCATCGGCGAGACCCACGGCTCCATCTTCGACGCCACCCAGACCATGTGCAACCCGCTGGGCAACGGCCAGACCCTGGTGCAGGTCGTCTCTTGGTACGACAACGAGAACTCCTACACTTCCCAGATGGTCCGCACCATCAAGTACTTCGAGAAGTTCGTCGCCTAAGGTGCTTGAGCTCACTCGCAGCTAGACCAAGCGTCTAAAAGAGGGCGCGGCCTCACGGCGAATGCCCGGGGTCGCGCCCTTTTTACCGTGCGCGGGTAAGGTGCCCGCGCGCAGATACCCAGAAAGGATTGGACATGGCTTTCACCAAGAAGACCGTCCGCGACATCGACGTCGACGGCAAGCGCGTCCTCGTCCGCGTTGACTTCAACGTGCCGATCAAGGACGGCGTCGTTGGCGACACCACCCGCATCCAGGCCGCCCTGCCGACCATCAACTACCTGGTCGAGCACAACGCCCGCGTCATCCTCATGAGCCACCTCGGCCGTCCGGACGGCACCGGCTTCCAGGCCGAGTTCTCCCTCGAGCCCGTCGCCGCCAAGCTCGCCGAGCTCTCCGGCCTGGACGTGACCTTCGTCGACGACACCTACGGCGAGAAGGCCGCTGCCGCCGTCGAGGCCCTCGAGCCCGGCAAGGTCCTCGTGCTCGAGAACGTCCGCTTTGACAAGCGCGAGAAGAAGAACGATCCCGAGATCGCTAAGATCCTGGCCTCCTACGGTGACGTCTTCGTGCTCGACGCCTTTGGTACCGCTCACCGCTCTCAGGGCTCCGTTGTCGGCCCCGCCGCCTACCTGCCCGCCGTCGCCGGCTTCCTGCTCGAGAAGGAGGTCGACACGCTGACCGGCATCTTTGCCGCTCCCGAGCGCCCCTTCGTCGCTATCGTCGGCGGCTCCAAGGTCTCCTCTAAGATCGGCGTGCTCGATCACCTCATCGATTCTGCCGACACCCTGATCATCGGCGGTGGCATGGCCTACACCTTCTTCCTGGCCAAGGGCTACAAGACCGTCGGTACCTCCCTCAAAGAGGAGGACTGGGTCGAGCGCGCTGCCGAGATGCTCAAGAAGGCCGAGGACAAGGGCGTTCAGATTCTGCTTCCGATCGACAACGTCGTTGCCGACCACTTCGGTGAGGACGCTACCGGCGAAGTCGTCGCTTCCGACTCCATCCCCGAGGACCGCATGGGTATGGACATCGGTCCCAAGACCGAGGCACTGTACGCCGAGGCCATCAAGGGCGCCAAGACCGTGTTCTGGAACGGCCCCATGGGCGTCTTCGAGTTCGATAACTTCGCCCACGGCACTCAGGCTGTCGCCGAGGCTGTTGCCGAGCTCAAGGACAACGGTGGCACGTCCATCATCGGCGGCGGCGATTCCGTCGCTGCCGTCAACAAGTTCGACCTTGCCGACAAGATGAGCTGGATCTCCACCGGCGGTGGTGCTTCCATGGAGCTCGTTGAGGGCAAGGCTCTTCCTGGAGTGGAGGCTCTGAACGATGCCGAGTAACCGTACCACCCTTATTGCGGGTAACTGGAAGATGAACAATGACCGCGAGGAGGCCAAGGCTCTCGCCTCCGCCCTCGTCGAGGCCCTCCCCGAGGTTCCCGCGGGCGTCGAGGTGTGCGTCTGCCCCCCGACGATCGACCTGTGCTGCGTCTCCCACAAGCTTGACGGCTCCGCTGTCAAGCTCGGTGCCCAGAACGTCTACTATGAGGCCAAGGGTGCCTATACCGGTGAGACCTCCGTCGCCATGCTCAAGTCCGTTCCGGTGCAGTACTGCATCATCGGTCATTCCGAGCGTCGCGACTACTTCCACGAGACCGACGAAGATCAGAACAAGAAGGCCGCCGCGCTCATCGCCGGTGGCATCGTTCCGATCTTCTGCTGCGGCGAGCCCCTTGAGGTTCGCGAGGCCGGTACCTATGTTGAGCACGTGGTCGCTCAGGTGAAGGCCGGTCTGACCGGTCTCCAGGTCACCGATCCTTCCCAGCTCGTCGTCGCTTACGAGCCCATTTGGGCCATCGGCACCGGTAAGACCGCCACTGCCGATGATGCCCAGGAGGTCTGCGGCGCCGTGCGTGAGGCCCTCGCCGAGATCTTCGGCGCCGAGCTTGCCGATGGCATTCGCGTTCTGTACGGTGGCTCCGCCAAGCCCGGCAACATCGCCGAGCTCGTGGCCAAGCCCGATGTGGACGGCGCCCTCGTGGGCGGTGCGTCCCTCGTCGCCGAGGACTTTGCTTCCATGGTCGTGAAGGCTGCGGAGTAATATCCGTCATGTACAGGGGCCGTGGTGCTCGCACCGCGGCCCATTCTTATCAAAAAGGGAGAATTACCTATGGCTAACCGCCACCTTCCTGCTTTGCTCGTCATCATGGACGGTTTTGGCTTGGCGCCCGAGGGTGCCAACAATGCCGTGAGCACCGCCAGCACGCCGTTTATCGATGACCTGTACGCCAAGTATCCGCACACCACTCTCGGTGCTTCAGGCGAGGACGTCGGCCTGCCCGACGGCCAGATGGGCAACTCCGAGGTCGGTCACCTCAACATCGGTGCGGGCCGCATCGTGTTCCAGGAGCTTTCGCGAATCAACAACGCTATCAAGGACGGCTCCCTCAAGGAGAACGAGGTCTTCGTCAAGGCCATGGACGACGTCGCTGCCGCTGACAAGACGCTGCACCTCATGGGCCTCATGAGCCCTGGCGGCGTGCACTCCATGCAGAGCCACTGCGAGGCGCTCGTCTCCATGGCCGCCGAGCGCGGCGTTAAGACTGTGCGCATCCACTGCTTTATGGATGGCCGCGACGTCGACCCGCAGTCCGGTGCTGGCTACGTGTCCGAGCTCGTTGCCTTCTTGGGTGAGCTGTCCGAGAAGACCGGTTGCGATGCTCGCGTCGCCACCGTCTCCGGCCGTTACTGGGCTATGGACCGCGACAACCGCTGGGAGCGCATTCAGCGCGCCTACGACGTGCTGGTGAATGCCTCCGACGCCGAGGCAGATCCGGTCGAGGGCATTAAGGCCTTCTATGAGAAGGACCCGCGCGGCGACGAGTTCGTCGATCCGTTCGCCTGTCACAACGAGGGCATCCACGCCGGCGACGCCGTCATCTTCTTTAACTTCCGCCCGGATCGCGCCCGTCAGATGACCCGTGCCTTCACCGACGCTGACTTCGACGGCTTCGAGCGCGAGAAGATCGCCCTCTCTCACTTTGTGACCATGACCGAGTACGACCCCACGTTCGACGTTGAGGTCGCCTTCCCCAAGACGTTCCCCGAGAACGTCCTGGCCGATGTCATCGCCGCCAACGGGCTCAAGCAGCTCCACACCGCCGAGACCGAGAAGTACGCCCACGTGACGTTCTTCCTAAACGGCGGCATCGAGGAACCCAAGGCTGGTGAGGAGCGCGTGCTCGTGGCTTCGCCGAAGGTCGCCACCTACGACCTCAAGCCCGAGATGAGCGCCCCGGAGGTCACCGAGAAGCTCGTCGCTGCCATCAACGAGGATCGCGCCGACTTCTACATCGTGAACTTCGCCAACTGCGACATGGTTGGTCACACCGGCGTGTTTGAGGCTGCCGTTAAGGCCGTCGAGGCTGTGGACCATGCGCTGTCCCAGGTCATCCCCGCCATCCAGGCCAAGGGCGGCTTCGCGCTCATCACCGCCGACCACGGCAATGCCGACCACATGTTCGATGAGGTCGACGGCAAGAAGAAGCCGTTCACCGCGCACACCACCAACCGCGTGCCGTTCATCATCGTGAGCGACACCGCTAAGCTCACCGGCATCGAGGATGGTCGCCTGTCCGACATCGCCCCGACCATGCTCACCATGGCCGGCCTCGAGCCCAGTGCTGAGATGACCGGCCGCGTGCTGGCCGTCGAGGAGTAGGGCGGACGTCAGCTGATACGGCTTGAGCCGGATTTCGGTATGTGGCCTCCCGTCGGATACGCCGATGGGAGGCTTTTTGAGTCTGGAAAGCGCGCGGTGGGGTCGCATGGTGGCCCCAAAACGTCGGATACATGTGTTTTCTTATTGCCATCGCCGCGTACATGCTTGCGTTTATGCTGTATCTAGGTAAAGTTTGAAAGGTTACTTGCGCTCATTTGGTATCCGTAGGCGCATGGAAGTGGTAAGAAAGGAGCGTCATGGGACGGTTTCTCGGTTATCTGGGCAAGCGTGTGCTCAGTTATGCCGCGATGGTATTCATAGCCACCTCGCTCACCTTCTTCTTGGCGAGTTCATTCATGGACCCGCGCTCGAACTATGAGTCCCGCACGCCTCGCCCCCCGCAGGAGTCGATCGAGCGCGCGCTCGATGAGGCGAACATCAACGACAAGACCCCGATCATCGAGCGCTATGGCAACTGGCTGCACGATGTCATCTTCGAGGGCGATTTTGGCCTGTCCCCGTCGGGCGACTCGGTCAACCGCGCCATCTCGAGCCGCATCGGGGCCTCGGTCAAGTTGCTCGCCATCTCGACGGTGCTCTCGGTCGTGGTCGGCGTCAGCTTGGGCGTGTACACGGCGCAACATCAATATCAGTGGCAAGACCGCTTCTTCAGCGGTATGGCATCGCTGTTCATGGTCATCCCCACGGTCGTACTCGCGATCCTCGTCGTGTTCGCCGCCATCTGGATCAACGACGCCACGGGCATGCGCCTCTTCTACGTGACCGGCCTGTCGAGCTACACCGGGTCCGACCCCATCATGGCCTTCATCGACTTCCTCCAGCATGTGTTCCTGCCCTCAGTGGTCCTCACGATCGTCTCCGCGGTCGGCTACCACCTCGGGCAGCGCACCTATCTGCTCGATGAGATGAACGCCGACTATGTGCGCACCGCCCGCGCCAAGGGCCTCACGCGTAAGAAGGCCATCCGCAAGCACGCTCTGCGCAGCTCGCTGATTCCCACCGCCGTGAGCGTCGCCTTCTCCATCGCCTCCGTCTTCACGGGCGCCGTCATGACGGAGAAGGTCTTCGCCATCCACGGCATGGGCGAGTACTTCATCAACTGCATCGGCACCAACGACATCAACGGCGCCGTCGCCGTCGCCGCCTTCAGCGGCGTGTGCACCCTCATCGGCGCCCTGTTGGCAGACCTGTTCGCCGCGGCCCTCGATCCGCGCATCAAGATGAATTAGGAGGGCTGAGATGGCAGAGACGCAAGAACCCCAGATGCTCACCAACGCCGAGCTGGAGCTCAAGGCCGATGCCCGCGGTAGCGGCGAGGTCAAACGCATCAGCTACGCCCGCTTGATCGCCCGGCGCTTCTTCAGGCAGAAGAGCGCCGTCATCGGTCTGGTCATTTTCATCGTCCTGGTGCTTTTGGCGATCGTGGGCCCGCATTTGACCCCGCACAGCTACACTGACCCCGACTTCACCGCCCTGGGCGAGGCCCCGTCGGCCGAGCACTGGTTCGGCACCGATGGCGGCGGCTTCGACCTGTTCGCCTGCGTGGTGCACGGCTTGGGCCGCTCGCTCATCATCGGTATCTCCTTCTCGATCATGACCACCATCATCGCGGCCATCGCGGGCACCGCCATCGCGTACTCCCGCGGCTGGGGTGAGAAGATCGGCATGTTCCTGCTCGATACTCTCATGGTTATCCCGAGCTTCCTGCTCGTCGCCATGATCGTGCGCAGCGCCTCGGGCCAGACCGGTTGGCTCATGCTCATCTTCGGTCTCACGGCTTTTGGCTGGATCGGGTACGCTCGTACCCTGCGCACCATGGCGCTGTCGCTGCGCGAGCGCGATTACGTCACCGCTGCGCGCTACATGGGCGTGTCGCCCATCAGGATCATCGTGCGTCACCTCATTCCCAACCTGGGCAGCATCCTCATTCTCGATACGGTGCTCGGCGTCATCTCGGGCATCAACTCCGAGACCGCCTACAGCTTCCTCGGTCTGGGCATCAAAGCCCCGGACACCTCGCTCGGCTTTTTGCTGAGCCAGGGCTCCTCGGCCATGCTCACCACGCCCTGGGTCATCTTGATCCCCTCTGCGGTGCTCATCATCCTGTGCGTGAGCATGCAGCTCATCGGCGACGGCCTGCGCGACGCCATCGACCCGCACTCGCGCGCCGCCGGTTCGGCAGACAAGGATGACGAGTCCAAGGAAGGGGACGCCAAGTGAAGGACATCCTAGAGTACGAGCTCAAGTGCTGCAACGGGCCCAAGGGCGCTCCCAAGGGCGATCCGGTGCTCTCGGTGCGCGACCTCAACGTGTCGTTTGCCACCGAGGCGGGCCGCGTTGACGCCGTACGTGGCGTGAGCTTCGACATCTGGTCGGGCCGCACGTTCGCCATCGTCGGCGAGTCCGGCTCCGGCAAGTCGATCACCGCCCTTTCGGTCATCGGTCTGCTCGACGACAACGCATCCGTTTCGGGTTCCATCAAGCTGCAGGGGGAGGAGCTGCTCACCAAGAGCGATGAGGAGATGTCCTCCATCCGAGGGGCGCGCATCTCCATGGTGTTCCAGGACCCGCTGTCCGCCCTGACGCCGGTCTTCACCATCGGCGAGCAGATCGCCGAGGCCCTGCTCATCCACAATCCCGACATGCCCAAGGACAAGGTGCGCGAGCGCTGCATCGAGCTGCTCGAGATCGTGGGCATCACCGACCCGGAGTCGCGTCTCGACAGCTACCCGCACGAGTTCTCGGGAGGCATGCGCCAGCGCGTCGTCATCGCCATCGCGATCGCGAACAATCCCGACGTCATCATCGCCGACGAGCCCACCACCGCACTCGACGTGACCATCCAGGCGCAGATCTTGGACGTGCTCGCCGTCGCCCAGCGTGAGACGGGCGCCGCCGTCATCCTCATCACGCACGACTTGGGCGTCGTCGCCGGCATGGCCGATGACGTCATGGTCATGTACGCCGGCAAGGCCATCGAGCGCGGCAGCATCGACACCCTGTTTGCCGATCCTGCCCAGCCCTACACCATGGGCCTTCTGGGCGCCGTGCCCAAGCCGCACAAGCCCGCCGATACGCGCTTGGTGCCCATCAAGGGCAACCCGCCCTCGCTTGCCGCGTTGCCGAGCGGCTGCCCGTTCTCACCGCGCTGTCCGCTGGCGACCGACGTGTGCTTCGAGACCGAGGCTGAGCTCTCCGTCGTCGATGAGAGCGTGGGCCATCTGGCCGCATGCCATCGCCTCAAGGAGATCGTCGATCGGGGCCTCACCTATGAGGATGTGTTCCCCGAGCTCGATCCGCTGCCCGCCAAGTGGGCCGACGTGCCCCGTGAGGCACGTCCCGTGGTGCTTGAGGTCAAGGACCTCGTCAAGACCTTCCCCGTGCAGGGCAAGGGGCTCATCCGCCGCCAGAAAGGCGTCGTCACCGCCGTCGACCACGTGAGCTTCAAGATCCATCAGGGCGAGACGCTCGCACTCGTGGGCGAGTCCGGTTCCGGCAAGTCCACCACGCTCATGCAGATCATGGAGCTCGCCAAGCCCGAGAGCGGCCGGATCACCGTCCTCGGCCGTGACGTCTCCACCCTCAAGAGCCGTCGCGAGCGCAACGAGGTGCGTCGCGACCTGCAGGTCATCTTCCAGGACCCCATGAGCTCGCTCGACCCGCGCATGCCCATCTACGACGTGCTCGCCGAACCGCTCGAGGCCCAGAAGTGGACCAAGGCCCAGATCAACGACCGCATCGGCGATCTGATGCACCTCGTGGGCATCAACCCCGATTACGTCGACCGCTTCCCCACGCAGTTCTCCGGCGGCCAGCGCCAGCGCATCGCCATCGCCCGCGCCCTCGCGACCGACCCCAAGATCCTGTTGCTCGACGAGCCCATCGCCTCGCTCGATGTCTCCATCCAGGCGGGCATCGTCAACCTGCTGGAAGACCTGCAGGCGCAGCTCAAGCTCTCCTACCTGTTCGTCGCGCACGACCTGGCGGTCATCCGCCATATCTCAGACTCCGTCGCGGTCATGCACCTCGGCAAGATCGTCGAGTACGGCGAGACCGAGGATGTCTTCACCAACCCGCAGGATCCCTATACCAAGGCGCTGCTCTCCGCCATCCCGATCCCCGATCCGGTGGTCGAGCGCACGCGCGAGCGCTTGGTCTACAAGGACGGCGAGCTCGTCAAGGCCTCGTCGCTCATGAAGTAGCCCCAACTTCGGTCGAATCATCCGGGGCTATGCAGAGGCTTCGGAGGTTCCAATAGAAAGGAAGGATCATGTCTTCGATGAATCCTCACACCGTCAGCCGCCGCGGCTTCCTCGGTCTCGCCGGCGCCGCCTCCGTCTTCGCGGGCCTCGGCCTTGCCGGCTGCGGTGGCAAGGAGGAGGGTGCCGGCTCCGCGCCCGTCGCCCTCGACGTCGAGCCCGCCAACGGCACCCCGGCGAACACCCCGCTCGACCAGATCCCCATGCCCGAGGTCGGCAGTGTCTACAACAATCCCAAGAAGCGCGACGAGGTCAAGGACGGCGGCGAGCTGGTTCTCTCCATCGGCGAGGTCGGCCCGTGCTGGAACTACTACAACGTCAACGGCGGCACCACCTACATCCAAACGATGTGGAACCTCTACATGCCCATGCTGATGGATTCCGACGCTACCGGTTCCAAGTTCACGCCGAACCCCAACTACGTCGAGTCCTTCGAGGTCGATGACTCTACGGGCAAGCAGGTCGTCAAGATCACCATGAACCCCGACGCCGTGTTCAACGACGGCACCCCCATCGACTACCGCGCCTTCGAGACCCTCTGGAAGTGCTGCTGCGGCGAGAACGACGCCTACGCCTGCGCCTCCACCGATGGCTTCAACCAGGTTGAGAGCATCGTTCAGGGCGAGAAGGCCAACGACGTCGTGATCACCATGGCCAAGCCTTACTACCCGGCCGAGGCCCTGTGGAGCACGGTCCTGCACCCTGATTCCCTGGATCCCGAGGTCTTCAACAACGGTTGGAACAACAACCCGCACGTCGAGTGGGGCGCCGGTCCGTTCGAGATCGAGTCCTTCGATGACACGCACGCCGTCTTCGTTCCCAACAAGGCCTGGTGGGGTGACGCCCCCAAGCTCGAGAAGGTCACCTTCAAGCAGATGGAGGCTCAGGCCATCATCAACGCCTTCAAGAACGGCGAGATCGACGCCACCGATGTGACCACCGGCTCCGCCGAGATCCTCTCCAACTTCCTCGACATGGAAGACGCCGAGATCCGCCGCGGCTACTCCTCCGCTATCGCCTGCATCGAGATCAACACCACCCGCGAGAGCACCCAGGACGTCGCCGTCCGCAAGGCCTTCGCCCAGTGCCTGCACATGCCCACCATCGTTGAGATCCAGTACAAGGGTGTCAACTGGGAAGAGAAGCCCTGCGGCTCCATCATCCTCCCGCCGTGGATGGACGGCTATGAGAACAACATGCCCGAGGACGTCCAGAAGCTCAAGGACGCCAAGGAGCATACCGAGGCCGCCCGCAAGACCCTCGAGGACGCCGGTTACACGCTAAACGGCGACTACTACGAGAAGGACGGCAAGGTCGCCGGCTTCGGCTTCGTGCTGTTCGGCGACTCCAACACCGTGAAGAACCGCGCCGCCGCCTTCCAGAAGATGGCCAAGGATGCCGGCATCAAGCTCGACCTGATCACCAAGGCCTCTGCCGACTTCTCCAAGACCATCTCCAGCGGCGAGTGGGACTCTCTGCTGCTGGGTTGGAACGGCACGCCCACGAGCTTCAACAACGGCGGCCAGCTCTACGGCTCCGAGTCCGAGTCCAACTTCACCCAGTACGGCTCCGCCGAGATCGACGAGATGATGGCCGAGGTGCCCACCGTCTCCGACCACAAGAAGCAGCTCAAGCTCGTCAACGAGGCCGAGAAGCTCGCCATGGAGGGTTACGCTATCCTCCCGATCTTCTGCGGCTCCGATGTCATCGCCGCCAAGAAGGGCCTTGCCAATTACGGCCCCGCGCTCTTCCTCTCCGTCCACGCCGAGGACATGGGCTGGGCCAAGTAAGCAGCTTGTAGCAACGGGGTGGAGATGCGTGTGCCTTGCACCGCATTTTCGCCTGCGTGGTATCATCCCTGAGCGTTACCGATTGAAGGAGTAGTTCCGTGGGTCCCATTCAGATCGTTCTCTTTGCCGTGTGGGGGCTTTCCACCCTCGCCCTCATCGCCCTCGTGCTCATGCACTCCGGCAAGGGCACCGGCGTGTCCGACATGATCGCCAGCTCACTCTATAACGCGAGCACTGCGACGGGCGTCATGGAGAAGAACCTGGACAAGCTCACGGTCATCGTCGCCTGCGTGTTCGCCGCGTGCGTCGTGCTCGCGATGTTCTTCTTCCCTCAGGGCATCGTCGGCCTGTAAGACAAGTACTCTTCGCTCGATGGCTGCACGGACCCCTTCCGCATTTGCGGGAGGGGTCCTTTTCGTTTGTTACGCAATGGCAACATCGACTTCGCCGCCATCCCCTCCGGTAAGATCAAGGAGACCGTCGAGGAGTACGGCCAGTCCGAGGACGGCTTCACCTCCATCCCTGGTAAGCAGGTCCTGCTGGGCACCGAGCTCTCCACCTACTTCCTGATCCCGAGCCCCGCCGACCCGGTCATGACCGACGTCAAGGTCCGCCGCGCCGTCTCGATGGCCATCAACCGCCAGAGCATCGTCGATGCGCTCTTCGAGGGCTCCCGCATGCCTGCCACCTCGATCATGCCCACCTCCATCGACGACTTTCCCGAGAACACCTGGGAAGACTGCAAATACGATCCCGAGGTCGACCAGGCCATGCTCGACGTCCGCCAGATCGCCGTCGTCGCCATCGTCATCGAGGCGGTTGCGGGCATCGGCGCGGGAATCGTCTCGGCCATCAAGCGTTACTCCTTCTGGGACATCCTCGTGACGCTCACCACGTCGATGCTCGTCGCCATGCCGGCGTTTTGGCCGGGCCTTTTGCTCCAGCTCGTCTTCGGCATCTGGCTCTAGGATCTCACGGGCGGCGTCTTTGCCCTGCCGATTTCCGGCGTGCGGGTCCTCGTCCGCAGTTCCCCGGCTGGACCTAGTACATCCTGCCCGCCATCACGCTCGCGGCGGTCACAACGGCTTACACTGCGCGCGTCATGCGTTCTGAGCTCGCGCGTTCGCTGGGGGGCGCCAAGGCTCCTGCAAGCGGCGAGTTCTTTACGCTTGCGCCATGCGCTTATCGAGAGGCCACCTTCGGGTGGCTTTTTGCTATCGCGGCTGAATACTGCGTGGATTACGCGGCTGTGTGCGCCTTTTGCTTTAGAGTGGAGACCGTGATTAACGCAAGAGCCGGGAGGGCCCGAGATGATCGATAGGCGTACGTTGCTGGGCGGTGCGGCGGGTATTGCCGCCGGCATGGGGTTGTCCGGTTGCGGGAGGGCTGGTAGGGGCTCGGTGACGGGCGCCGAAGACGCCCCCGCCACCTGGGTGACGGTTCGCGTTGGCGTTCCCCAGGCGATCGATCCGCTTCTCGTGTCCGACCGGGCTGGACTGCAGGTTTTGCACGCCCTGTTCTGCCCGCTCACGCGCATCGAGGACGGTCGTGCGGTGGGCAACGCGGCCCGCTCGTTCGAGGTGTCCGAAGACGCGCGCACGGTGACGTTCCATCTGGTCGAGGGGGCGACGTTCCATACCGGCGGCGTCGTGACCGCGTCGGCGTTCAAGCGCGCGTGGGAGCGCATCGTCAAGCCGCTTGATCAGGATGAGCGCTCCGGCAAGGACAAGCGGGATGAGGACGCCGAGGAGTTTGCGCACAGCCGATGGGCCGAGCTTCTCTCGGCCGTCGAGGGCTACGAGGCCCTGCATGAGGGGCGAGCCTCGGAGTTGGTGGGCCTGCGCTGCCCCGACGACAACACGCTCGTCGTGACGCTCAGCCGCCCGTTCGCGGGGTTCGCGGAAGTGGCGTCCCATCCGGCGCTCGGGCCCGTTCCCGCCAGTGCCGATCAGGACCCGGAGGCCTTTGCGGCCCAACCCGTCGGCAACGGCCCGTTCGCGCTCAAGGAGCCGTGGGATGGCAAGGCAGGACTGGCGCTCGCCCGTTTTGACACGTGCGCCTATGGCGTGGCGCACGTCGAGGGCGTGCAATTTGTCATCGCGGGGGAGACCGTGAGCGGCTACCACCAGTTCCAGGCGGGAAACCTCGACATCTGCGACGTCCCCGTGGACCAGCTCGAGGACGCTGAGGAGACGGCGGGAGCCTCCGCGAACGCGTTCGACATATATCCGGGCGAGCGGCTGGTGCACGGCGCGGAGCCGGGCTTGACGTATCTGGTGTGCAACACGCGCGTGTCCCCGTTCGACCGTGCCGAATTCCGGCGCGCGGTGTCCTGCGCGATCGATCGCGAGACGCTGTGCCGCAAGGCCCTCAACTACGGCGCCGAGCCGGCGTGGAGCCTCGTTGCCCCGACGGTCGGTGAGATGCCCGCATGGGAGGCGTGCACGTTCGATGCCGAGCGCGCCGTCGAGCTGGTGGAGGCGCTGAGGAGCGAGGCGGTCGACGCGGCGGAGACGGGCGCGGACCCCGCAATGGGCTCCGCCGAGACCGACGGTTCCGTTGGGGCCGCCGGCTCCGCGACGGCTCCGGAGGGTTCCGAAAACTCCGCCGTGGCCGAGTCCGCTGCCGAACCCCTGGAGCTCGACTTCACGCTCTTGCGCCGCAAGGGCGGGGTGCAGGGGCACATCGCCGACCAGGTGACGGCCGACCTCAAGGACGCTGGCGTGACGGTCAAGACGGAGGCGCTGGACGCGAGCGACCTGCTCGAGCGCCTGAGCCAAGGCGAGTTCTCCTGCGCGTGTGTGACCTGCGACCCGGTAGCGGCCACGCCCACGGCGACGGTGGAGGCGCTGTTTGGCGCCACGGCCGGACGCGCTGCCTGGTCGGGCCTGGACGCCGGCGAAAGGTCCGCGGCGGTCGATGCGGTCGAGGCGGCGGCTGACGATGCGTCGCGCGAGGAGCGCGTGCGCGAGGTCGTCGCGCTGGCGGGGGAGAGCCTGGACGTGATCCCGCTTGTGCATCCCGCATACACCAAGATCGCGACCGAGCGCGTCTCGCATGCCCGGGTCGACCCCTGGGGTGCCGTCGATTGCGCCACGGTCGAGCTCGCCTAGGGCGTGGACGCCCGCCGCGGGCGGCGGTTGGCTGTGGCGTCGGGATTGACCGCCCGCGTGCGCGAAAACTTTTTTGAAAAAGGTCTTGCGCGCTCGGCCAAACTCGGGTTATTATCTTCCACGTTGCAGACGCGGAAACGCGAACACAACAAACGTCGGAGTGGCGGAATTGGCAGACGCGCTAGCTTGAGGTGCTAGTGACCGCTTTTTGGTCATGCGGGTTCAAGTCCCGCCTCCGACACCACGCAATAGACACGCGAGCCCCTTGCGGGTTCGCGTTTTTGCTATATATCGCACGCGATTGTGCGATGCGTACGTCGTCTTGCGCGCTCGCGTCGTTTGAACATGGCGGAGGTGGCGCATGGAGCACATGCACAACGAGGAATTGAACGACGTCGCCCGCCTGGTCGAGGTGACGAGCGATGCCGTCGCCATATGCGACGAGGACGGCTCTGTCCGCCACGTCAACCGCCAGTTCCTCGCGCTGCGAAAGTCCGGCAGGGCCCAGCTCGTGGGAACCGACATCAAAGACCTGCTGTACAGCACGGAGTTCGAGCGCTCGACGGGACACCGGATGCCCTTTTCCGCCGACGGCGAAGAGAACACGCTCATGCTCAAGCTCCCCGATGGCTCGTTCATCCCCGTTCGCGTGCGCGCGGTCGAGCTCGGCGAGGGCGGGCAGGGCGATGCGCCCGGCCACCGCTACGTCGTCGCCATCCGCAGCCTTGAGGAGCAATACGCGCACGATCGCAAGACGCAGCGCCTGCTCTCGGAGCTCCAGGCGGCCAACAAGCGTCTCTCGGGCACCTTGTCGGTCATCATGTCCACCGTGGGCTCCAGCGATATGGCCACGCTGCTCGACACGGTGCTCAATCGCATGACCGAGACGCTCGACGCGACGGGCGCCACCATGTACTTCGCCGAGGGCGGCGGCTTTAAGCTGCGCGGGGTGAGCCGCGCGCTCGCGGGCCTCTACGTGCCCGACTTCATTCCCTACGGCGCGGGCATCCCCACGCACGTGCTGCGCGAGCAGCGCGCCTGCCGGCTCTCGCTCGTTCCCGGCACGGCTGCCGACCCCACGGCCCCCGGGTCCTTCTACGACTTGGATGCACGCGTGCGGCACAACTTGCGCCTCCAGGATATGCCGCCCTTCAAGACCATGATCGCCGTGCCCGTCTACTTTGGCACGCAGGTCCTGGGCGTGGTGGAGCTCGGCTGGGCGCGCCCGTGCAATCCGCGCGTGTACGACGTGCGCGTGCTCGAGGTGATTTGCGACTACTTGTCCATCGAGCTGGTGGGCGTGGTGAGCAGCCTGCGCGCGGCGCGCGCCTCGGGGCTCACGCGGTCGCTCAGCCGCATTCGAGAGCTGTTGTACGCCCACGGCAAGGAGCCCCTCGCCGCGTGGACCGAGATGACCGATGAGGTGCGCGATCAGCTCTCGTGCAGGATGCTGCCCGTCCTGCACGATCTTGAGCGCGGCGTGTACGTCATCGACTTCGACGGGGGGAGCAAGGTCGATTTGCCGCGCGATGTCGAGGAGATGTTCTTCTCGGTGACCGCGCCCGCCGCGCGCGTGGGAGCCCCCGCCTCGGCCGACTTGCTGGTGGACGAGGCGGGCCCGCTCGCCGTCCCGGCAAAGCCCAAGCAGATCCGTCTGGCGCTGTCTCTTATACACATCTCCGAGCCCACGAGACATGCGCAGATCTC
>ENA-OXEN01000014-OXEN01000014.1-human-gut-metagenome-genome-assembly--contig:-NODE-14-length-30790-cov-11.277599_pt1 | contig 30790 bp, 29 predicted proteins | sample MGYA00249358_ERZ652249 | MGnify/ENA primary metagenome ERZ652249 (study PRJEB26925, sample SAMN05826761) | human gut metagenome | biome: ENVO:2100002; feature: ENVO:00000062; material: ENVO:00002003... | reverse complement strand
TACACCGTCTAATTCGTCGGCAGCGTCAGATGTGTATAAGAGACAGGAACAGGCCCGAGCCGTGCACGCGGGGCAGGTAGCCCGGCACGATGTACAGCGGGCGGATGTCCTCGGGACGACGGCCGTCGGCGCGCTCGCCCGTCTCGATGACCATCGCGCGCATGGCCTTCTTCTCGAGCTTCTTGAGCTCGGCGGCGATGTCGCCCTTCCATGCGGCGCGCTCCTCATCGGAGAACTGCTCCTCCTTGATGCGGGCCTTGAGCTCTTCCACCTTGCCCATGCGCGAAAGCTTGTCGGCATCGCGCAACGCGGCGGACATCTCGGCCATGAACGGCGCGACGCGCTCGGCGATGGCCGGGTCGGCGACGTGGACGGGCCACTCGACCGGCTCGATGTTCGCACGGTCGAGGAAGCGCTGCTGGGCTTCGCAGAACGCGGCGATGGCCTCCTGGCCGAACGTCATGGCGGCCAGCATGTCCTCTTCGGAGATCTCGTCGGCGCCGGCCTCCACCATGGAGATGTAGTCGGCCGTGCCGGCGATGGTCAGCTCGAGATCCGAGTTCTCGGATTCCTCGAACGTGGGGTTCACGATGAACTCGCCCGTCTCCACGTCGCGGCCGATGCGCACGCAAGCGGCGGGGCCGTCGAAGGGAGCCGCGCCCAGCATGAGGGCAGCGCTGGCGCCCATGACGCAGATGGTGTCGGGCGGGTTGATGCTGTCGACGACGAGCGTCGTGCACACGACGTGCACCTCGCGCTTGAAGCCGTCGGCGAAGCCGGGACGGATGGGACGGTCCACCATGCGGGCCGTCAGCGTGCCCTTGTCGGAAGGACGCGCCTCGCGCTTGAGGTAGCCTCCCGGGATGCGGCCGACCGCGTACATCTTCTCGATGAAGTCGACCGTGAGGGGGAAGAAGTCGTAGTCCTTCTCCTCCTTCGAGATGACGGCCGTAACGAGCACCGTCGTGTCGCCCTGCGTGACGACGACCGAGCCGGTCGCCTGCTTGGCGAGCTCGCCTGTCTCCAAACGGTACTGCTTCCCGTACAGTTCGAAGGATTCGACGATTTTTTTCATATGCTGCTTTCTTTCTCTTCACCTGAACGACCCTAGTGCCGCCCAGCTTCTTCGGCGCGGGGTACTTACCGTTCCCCCGCCGCCGCGAGCGGATGCGCCCTTGCGCTTCCGACCGCCTCTATGTAAAAGCCCGCCAAGGCGGGCTTTCATACGCTAGATGGTGTCGCGGATGCCGAGCTGCTTGATGAGCGTACGGTACTCCTCGATGTTGCGGTTCTTGATGTACTTCAGAAGACCGCGACGCTTACCGAGGAGCATCATGAGGCCTCGACGAGTGTGGTTGTCCTTCTTGTGCACCTTGAGATGCTCGGTGAGGTTGCGGATGCGCTCGGTGAGGATCGCCACCTGCACTTCGGGACTGCCCGAATCGCCTTCGCCCTTGCCGAATTCCTTGACGAGCTCGGCAGTGCGCTCTTTGCTGATGCTGAGTTTGCTGGCCATGTGCTATTCCACCTTTCGTTCGCAGCGCCCTCGTCGGACGCCGCCTCCTGCGCGCCTGCCCGGCCCGGGCCTGCACGCGTCGTATGCGCGTCCCTCTGGGTAGGCATGCGGTGAACATGCGGACCAAGCGGAACGTGCCTGCGTTTTCGCAGCCCGCCTATTGTAACGGCAAGCACGGTGCGCGGCAAGCGGGACGCGGGGCGCCCACAGGTTCCGCACAAAGCGCCGACGCTTCGAAGCCGCGCCCCCATCAGGACAGACGCATGCTGCAGAAGGCCTCCGTCAGGAGCGCGCCACACTGGGTCCCTGGGGGATCCAGACGGTGAACGACGTGAGGCCCGCGTCGCTCGAAGCGTAGATGTCGCCGCCGTGGGCGCGGGCGATCTCACGGGAGATGGCCAGCCCCAGCCCTGCGCCGCCCGCTGCCGACCCGCGCGACTCGTCGGCGCGGTAGAACTTCTCGAAGATGCGTTCGAGGTGCTGCGGCGACAGCTCGCGTCCCTGGTCGCTCACCGTGAGCTCCCACCACACGAAGCCGTCGGCGGCCGTCACGAGCCCCGTGCGCACCCTCACGTCCGTGCCCGGGTCGGCGTAGGCCACCGCGTTCTTGATGACGTTGTTCAGCACGCGGGCCACGCGCCCCGCGTCGGCGAACACGGACAGCTCGGCGGGGCCCTCGTACACGAGGTTCAGGCGCCGCCCCTCGGCCAGGGGGAAGAACTCGTCCACCACCTGGTTCACGAACAGCGCGGCGTCGAAGCGCGAACGCTCGATGGGGATGGTCTGCAGGTTGTAGCGCGTGATCTCGAAGAACTCGTCGAGCAGCTCCTCGAGCCGGTAGGCCTTGTCCAACGTGATGCCCGTGTAGCGCTCACGCACCTCGAGCGGCAGGTCCGGAGACTCCTCGAGCAGCGTAAGATAGCCGATGATGGAGGTGAGCGGCGTCTTGATATCATGCGCCAGATACACCACCAGCTCGTTCTTGCGATCCTCGGCGGCCTTCGCAGCGCGTTCGTTCTGCTCGGACGTCGCCTTGATGGTGTTGAGCGCCATAGCGGTGGGCGCAAGCTCGCCGGGCAGCATGACCGGGCCGTCGCTTTTGGCCAGGATGTCGGACACCGAATCGAGCAAGAGGTCGAAGTAGCGCAGCGCCCGGTTGATGCCCGAGCGCACCACGAGCACGATACCCGCGACGAAGCCGATAGCCGTCAAGACCAGGAACAGGTTCGACGCAAGGGTGTGCAGCGCGTAGTCGTAGCCAAGCAGCTCGTAGACGAAGTTCGACACGGCCGATCCGAGCGTGGTCATGAAGCCGGCGAACAGCACGAGGTACACGACGATGAACAGCACGACGTTCACCACCGTGCGACGCAGGATGGCGTTCGAGAGCCGCTTCGTCTGGTCGAGCCGCGCCTGCGAGCGTACGGGTTCCTCCATGTCTTCCTCCTTTTAGCCCAGCTTGTAACCGACGCCCCAGACGGTCTCGACGAACTCCTGGGACGAGTCGACGGCAGCCAGCTTCTTGCGCAGATGCCGGATGTGCACCATCACCGTGTTGTTGCTCTGGGCGTTGGCGATCTCGCCCCAGACGGTCTCGAACAGATCGCGCGAGGCCACAGGCCGGCTCTGGTCGCGCATGAGACAGGCGAGGATGGCGAACTCCTTCGGGGTGAGGCTCAACGCCTCGCCGTGCAGCGTGGCCGTGTAGGCGCTCTCGTCGAGCGCGATGCCGCAGCATTCGAGCATACCCGGCCCATCCTCCCTTGCGACGTCGTTCGAGGTAGCGCGGCGCAGGCGCGCGCGGACGCGGGCCACGAGCTCGCGCGGCTTGAAGGGCTTCACCACGTAGTCGTCGGCACCCAGCTCGAAGCCCACCACCTTGTCGACCTCCTCGTCCTTCGCCGTGAGGAAGATTATGGGAACCGAGCTCGTGCGCCGAAGCTCGCGACAGCACGCGAACCCGTCCATGCCGGGCATCATGATGTCGAGGATGACAAGGTCGAACGGATCGTCCGCCTGACAGGCCAGCAGATCGGGAGCTGCGTAGAACACCGTCGGGACGAACCCGGCCTCCACAAGCAGCTGCCCCACCAAATCGGCGATGGCCTGCTCGTCGTCGCATACGGCGATGCGCATCTTCGATTCCACGCGTTCCTCCTCGCACTCCGCTGCCCATCGGGCTGTCCGCGCCCGCTCGGGCGCGCCGTCTCTCCCATTGTATAAGCCCCGTGCGCGATCACGCCCCTGACGAGGCAAGATTAAGGAAAACTTAAGCAATGAAGCGTATCGCGCCGACCCTTTAGCGAAACGGCGGGACCGCAGCCGTAAAAGCGCCGCATGATATTCCATTCGCCTCTCACGGCTGTTACTATGATTGAATCAGTTCGAAATAGGGCGAGCAAGGAGACAGGGATGAAAAAGAGCGTTCTCGACTCATCCATCAACTGGGAATTCAACCAATTCGACGGAACGCTCAGGATATCGGGAACGGGAAAGATGCCGAGGTTCACCCAGAACAAGGAGTCGGGGGGCTTTGACGACAATCCGTGGAATCCGATAAAAAACGAAATCGCCACACTGATCGTGGATGAGGGAGTTGTTTCCGTTTCCGGAGCGGCGTTTTGGAAATGCAAAAACCTGACAAGGGCCATCATGCCGCATGTACTGCATATACACGCTGGAGCATTTTACGGATGCAGCGCCCTTGAGGAGGTCGCGGTCGAAGAAATCGTGACGGTAGGAGAAGGAGCCTTCGAAAACTGCTCTTCTTTACGCCGGATAGCGCCCGAGCTATCCCCTTCTGCTAAACGCAAAATCGAGTCCTTAGTCTTTGTTGACGAATGCGCGTTTTCCGGTTGCGAAAGCCTCGACAGCGTGACCTTCAGCAATCTGAAAGCGATTGGTCGAGGGGCGTTCTATCGCTGCTCTTCGCTACAGTCGGTTTCCTGCGAAAGACTCTCCTCCATTGCAGAGCATGCGTTTAGAGAGTGTTCGAGCCTCTCGGAGTGTCGGGTATGCAACGGTTGTGTAATCGCCGAGGGGGCGTTCTCGAAATCCGCGCTGTCCTCACCGACGAAATTCATCGACTAGGTTAACTTCGTAAAGGACAGGGAAGATGCTGTACACCTTTTTCGACGTGGAGACGCCGAACAGACGCAACGATCGTATTTGCTCGATAGGAGCCGTCGTCACCGACCAAGACGGCACTGTCGTAGAAAAGAAATCGTATCTTGTAAACCCGGAATCGAGCTTCGACGACATCAACGTTCGCATACACGGTATCGCCCCGGTCGACGTCCGCAACGCGAAGACATTCCCGGAGCTTTGGTACGACTCTTTGTCCGCATTCTTCCCGGTCGACGGCGTGGTTGCACACAACGCGCGGTTCGATCTCAGCGTCTTGACCAAAACACTGGTCTCATATGATATCCCCTCACCCAAGATGAGCTACGCATGCACTCTTGACATGTCGAAGAAAATCGACTTTATAGGCGGAGGGAAGCTTCCGCACGTATGCGAGGCTCTAGGCATCGAGCTGGAGAGACATCATCAAGCCGAAAGCGATGCCACGGCATGCATGCGCGTATTCTGGACACTTGTCGGGATGGCCGGCTGCATGCCGAGCTTCATAGCATACGAGCCAGGCGCTAAAAGCTGCAAGAAAAGCGGGGGGCGATACCGAAGCATCTCCGACAAGACCAAAGCCATGCAATGGCTTATACCGTTGCTAAGGGAAGTCGTGTCCAACGGAAAGGTGTCGACGTTCGAAGCCGAGGCAGTCTTGGAGTTCTTCGGGCTGCACGAAGAACTAACGTCCGATCCGGCGCTTTCGCCCATAGTCGCTTTGCTTCAAAACGCTATCGCTGACGGATGGGTCGACGAAGCCGAATCAAACGAGCTCGCCAACCTCATCTCCCACATCGTAAACCCCTCTAGCAGCATTGAAGACAGCGTGGATTTCGCCAACAGAAAATTTGTTCTGACCGGCTCATTCAATCACGGAACCAAAGACGACGTGTCCGCATTCATTCAAGAGCGCGGCGGTGAGGTGCTGCAGAACGTCACCAAAACATGCGATTATGTGGTCATCGGAGGATGCGGCAGCGAGGCGTATTCCCTCGGCAGCTACGGCGGTAAAGTCAAGAAGGCGCTCGACTGGCAAGCGAAAGGCGTACCTATGCAGGTCATCGAAGAATGCGATCTATACGGCGAAAGATAACACCCCCACCGGCTAGAATTCCATGAACCGGCCATCTACGCATACGGTACCCGTTTGGTCTCGAGTACCGTTGACAACGTAAACGCTTTACGACATACTGAGTCGACAACGTAAACTCATGGAAGGAGGTCTCTAAGGCGATGACGGCATCGGCTATTCGGTTCGAGCCGAATGAGAAGGAATGGATTGCAGCGTTTGCCGAGATGAACGGTTCCACGTTTTCCGCGCAAGTGCGCCAGTGGACGCTCGAACGCCTTGAGGACGAACTTGACGCTCGGGACCTTTCGCAAGCTATCGAAGAAGACGATGGCACGCGTATTTCCTGGAGCAAGGTCAAGTCCGATCTCGGTCTGGCGATTTGATTGGGCTATTCGGTAGAGTTGACGAGCGGAGCGGCGAAGCAGCTGCAAAGCCTCGATCGCAAAACCCTTCTGCTGGTATCGGAACTGATCGAGCGCCTTGACGGATGCGAGAACCCCTGCATGCTCCCCAACGCGAAGAAGCTCCAAGGGGTGAAGAACGGTTGGCGCTGGCGTTCCGGAACGTATCGTGTTCTCGGCACAGTCGACGGTAGCCGGATAACGATCGAGGTATTCAAGATCGGACATCGTCGAGACGTATACCGCGGCTTATAACAGATTCATGCCCATGCGAAAGCAGCCATCTTGTCAGATGGCTGCTTTCGCATGGGTGCTTGCATCCGAGCAATCCCAGGTCAGGGGCTGTCGAACTTCAGGAAAACTTAAGCAATCGGTTGACGTTTCTTCTGGGACGGGAGGGGCGCGCCCGAGGGATACTTGACGGCGAGGACGGCGAGCCGCGAGCGCTGCCGGAGATCGCCCGGGGCGCAGTCCCGGGCGACGCCTCGCTATCCCCGTATCCAACGCTTTCGAGGAGGCTCCCCGTGCCGTACACCAATTCCTTCGATGCAAGGCTTCGCCCGAACCGCTCCGTTTATCGCGCTCGGCCCCTACGCCGCGCTTGTGCTCCCGAAAGCCGCACGCACGCCGCATCCGACGTGCGGCGCATCCCTTCGCGATCGCTGCCGCAGCTCGCCGTCGTTCTGGCGCTGCTGATCGCCCTCGGAGGTGCCTGCTGGTACGCGGTGAGCACCTTGACGGGCCTCGTCGACGGCGCGCGGGCCAGCGGATCCCTCTCCACAGGCCCGCAATCGACGCCGAAAAGCGCCTGGAAGGCCGGCGAGGTGCCCGCGCTGTACCAGCGCGATCCCGCATGGGCTGACGGAACCTACGCAGAAGACGACTTCGGAACCACCGGTTGCGGGCCTACGTGCATGGCCATGGCGTACGTGGCGCTGACCGGCCGCACCGACATGACACCGGCCGACATGGGCGCGTTCTCCGAGCGCCTCGGATGCGCGACCCCCGACGGCACCGCCTGGACGTTCATGACCGAAGGCGCGGCCGAGCTTGGCCTCGTCGCCGAAGAAGTGCCCGCAGACGAGCAGAGCGTTCGCCGCGCTCTCCTGTCCGGCTCCCCCGTCATTTGCAGCGTGGGACCGGGCGATTTCACCAGCACGGGCCACTTCATCGTGCTCGCAGGCATCGACGAACAGGGCCGCCTGCTCGTGCGCGACCCCAACAGCCCTGAACGCACGGGAAAGGCTTGGGACTTCGCCACCGTGCTCGGCCAATGCCGCGCGATCTGGGCCTACACGGCCGCTTGACGCGCCTCGCGCAGCCCTTTCACCAGCTGGTCGGCGCACGAAGTTGCGCGCCGACCGCACGTGTTGCCCTCAAGCGCCGCGGCGACGTCCTCCACCGTCATGCCCTCGATGAGCTTCGACACCGCCTTCAAATTGCCGTCGCAGCCGCCGACGAACTCAACACGCGCCACCTTGTCGCCGTCGAGGTCGATATCGATCGCGCGCGAGCATACGCCGCGCGGGGTGTAACGGTACATGCCTCTCTCCTCCTCTTCGCGGGTCCCGCCCGCATCTTTCAGAACAATCCGCAAGTGAACAGGAAGTTCAACGATTTCAAGTTTGCCCCGACGTGCTCGCTCACCCATTGCTGGCAGAAACGCAGCACGGAAAACGCGGCGGAAGGATCCGCCTCGAGAATCTCGATCTCGGCGAACGTGGAGCTCAGCAGAGCCCGGCACCACGCGACCGTAGAGGCAGGGACGAGCACCGTCTCCACGCTCGACCGGCATGCGGCGCACACCGCCCCGCCCTCCTGGTACGAGAGCGCCATGAGTCCGCTTTCGGGAACCGCCTCCACGTCGCGCCCGCAGGAGACGCACACATCGAGGCTGGGGCGCAACCCCGCGAACGCAAGCGTCTTGAGCAAGTGCGCCGCGCACACGGCCGGCACCTGCGCGGGATCGACCCGACCCAGGCTGGACAGCGCCGTGCGCGTGAGCGCGAACAACCGCGGGTTCTCCAGACCCATCTGCGTGACGCGGTCGAGCAGTTCGGCAATGGGCGCAGCCCCGGCAGCGTGCTCAATGTCGCGGCGAAGACGCTCGTTGCTCTCGACGAGCCGCGCTTCCTTCACGATGTCGAGGCTGCGCCCGCGCGCGACGAGCAAGTCGACGACCGAGTACAGCTCGAGGCGCGCCGCGAACGAGCTGGCGGGTTTACGCGCGCCCTTCGCTACGGCCCGTATCTGCGAGCCGTCCTCGGCGAGCAGCGCCAGGATGAGGTCGCTCTCGCCGAGCTTCGTCTTGCGCAGCACGATGGCGCGCGCGTCGTAGGTAGGCTGGGACACGCGCGCTACGAGATACTGGCGATGGCGTTGTCGCTCGTCCAAACGATGGCACCGCTCTTCTGCTTGGAGGAGCCGTACACGGTTTCGCCGTCGAGCGAGGTCACCGCCTTGCCCGTGATGGTGAACGACGTGGTCTCGCCTCCCTCGTACTTCACGGCATCCACCGACTCTACCAGATAGGCCGTGCCGCCGACCGTGACGGTCGAGCCCGAATCGCGCAAACCGCCGAGATACGACAGCGCCGCCTGCTCCAACTCGGTGCCGCGCGACAAGGCGACCGACACGGTGACCGTAGAGCCGGAGTCGGCCTTCGCGTCGGTTTCGGGCGTCGTGCCGAGCACGGTACCGGCAGGCACGCTGTCGTCGTAGACGTAGCTCGCCACCGGTTCGTACCCTTCGTCGGTCAGCATCTTGGAAGCCTCGTCCCACGTCTTGCCCTTCACGTCGGGCACGGTGAAGGGGACGGCAACGGTAACGGTGATCTCGGTGCCGGCAGCGGCCTTCGACCCCGCTTCGGGGGCTATCCCCAGCACGAGGCCCTCACGCTCGTTCGACTTCTCGGTCACGAAGGAAACCTTCTCGAACCCGTCCTTCTCGAGCAGAGCCGCCGCTTCGTCGCGCTGTTTGCCCGCGACGTCGGGGATCGTGCGCGCCTCCGAAACATGGATGGTGACTTCGGTGCCCTCCTCCTCGCGAGAGCCGGCGACGGGATCCATGAGCAGCACGACGCCCTCGGTGTCGTCGGACTTGATCTTCTCCTCGTGCACGGCGAAGCCCTTGGACTCCAAAACGTAGACGGCGTCGGACTGGGTCATGCCCACGACGTCGGGCAGCATCTTGCCGCCCCATAGCTCCAGATAGTACGTGACGCCCGCGGCCGCCCCGCCGACGGCCAGCAGACATACGAGCACGATGGCCACGATCTTGCCCTTGCCGCCCTTCCTCTGGTTGGCATCAGGTGCGCGGAACTCCTTCTGCTTGGGCGCGGCCTGGCCCTCGATACGCGGCATCTCCATGGTATCGCCCGGCCCCCACGACTTCTTCGGGGGCACGTAGCCCGCATCGACGAGGCATTCGTCGAAGCCCGAGAAATCGGAGCCCGGAGATCGGCTCTTCGTCGGGGCGACGGGGCACGAACGGCGTGAGATCGTCGGCAGCGCGCGCGGCCTCGTCGTCTCCGATGGAGCCGAAGTCGAACGCGTTGCCGTTCTCGTTGACGTTCACGCCCGCCACGTCGATGGCGGGGATGCTCGAACGATCGAGCGGACCCGAAGCGTCGGGTTCCCCGGCGGACTCGGGTTCGACGGCGGATGCCGTGCCCTCGAAGTCGGGATCGGACTCGCCGGCCTGCGCATCCTCGGGGCCGTCGTCAGCCGCGATCGAGCGCAGCGTCGCATCGCTCGTGGACGCCGCGGCGACGGCCGCCATACGGCCGGTCAGGGGAAATCCGCAATCGTTGCAGAATTTCGCGCCGTCTTTGTTCTCAGATTGACAGTTCGGACAGATCATGCTGGCTTTCTCCCTCGCGCAAATGGCACATACGACGATTGTAGCCGAAAACGGGCCGAGCGCAGCCGGACAACGCCCCGTTTGCACGCTTCGTGACAATACCTGCAGAAAATAGGCGAGCTTCCAGGTTGGCGCAGCCGATCGGCGATAAGCGCCGAGCCGTTCCGGCCGCCGGCGGCCGGGCAGACAGAGCCCTTAAGCCCCTTCGCCGTAGCCGAAACGGCGGATCTGGTTCGCGTCGCGGCGCCAGTTCTTCTTCACCTTCACCGACAGGTCCAAGAACACGCGGCAGCCCAGCAGCTGCTCGAGGTCCTGGCGCGCCTCGGTGCCGATCTGCTTGATGGCCGCGCCCTTCTTCCCGATGATGATGCCCTTCTGGCTGTCGCGCTCCACGTACACGATGGCGAAGATGCGGTAGAGATCCTTCTTGCGATCGTACTCCATCTCCTCCACGCGCACGCCGATGGCATGGGGCACCTCGTCGTGGAACGAACGCAGGATCTTCTCGCGGATGAACTCGGCCACCACCACCTCGATGGGCTGGTCGGTCTCCATATCGGTCGGGAACCACGCCGGACCCGGCGGCAGCAGCGCCACCACCTCGTCGACGAAATCCTGCACATGCTCGCCCGTCTGGCTCGACAATTCCACCACGGCGTCCCAATCGCCCAGCTGGGCTGCGGCGAAGCGCTGGCGATCCAGCTGCTCGCCGTCCACGAGGTCGATCTTCGACAGCACGAGGATCTTCTTCGAGCGCGCGCGCTTGAGCTGAGCGGCCACCCACTCGTCGCCCGTGCCGACCGGCTTCGACGCGTCCACGAGGAAGGCGACCACGTCCACGTCCTCGAGCGCCTTGAGTGCCGACGTGTTCAGCTCCTCGCCGAGGGCGTCGTGCGGCTTGTGCAGGCCCGGCGTGTCCACGAGGATGAGCTGGAAGCCCTCGCGCGTGAGCACCGCGCGAAAGCGATGGCGCGTAGTCTGCGCCGTGTTCGACGTGATGGCGATCTTCTTGCCCATAATGGCGTTGATCAGCGTGGACTTGCCCGCATTCGGGCGCCCGACCAGCGTGACGAACCCTGACTTGAACGAATCGCCGACTGCGGGATAGATGTTGTCCATGAAAAGCCTTCCGATGTTTCCGATGCGTTAGACGAACAGCGCCGCAAGGCGCGGGACGAACACGGCGGCGGCTACCGCCACCGCGCCCAGCGCGCACACGAGCACTGCGCCGGCGGCGCAGTCTTTCGCGTGCTTGGCGAGCTCGGCGTAGTCGGGCGACACGAGGTCGACCACCGATTCGACGGCCGTGTTCAGGCATTCGGCGGCCAGCACGAGCACGATGCAGATGACGATGGCCGCCCACGACGCCGCGTCGATGCCGAGCGCGGCGCCGAGCAGCACTGCCGCGGCGCCCACCGCGAAATGTATCTTCATGTTGCGTTGCGTGCGCGCAGTGTAGACGACGCCTTCCCATGCGCACGAGAACGCGCGTCCGAGCGAGAACCGGGCGCGCGAATCCTTGTCAGCACGGTTGCGGACGAACCTCACGCCGTCCGCCGCACCGTCCTCCGGCGACGGCTTCCCCTCCGTGCGTTCGCCTTCGCCCATGGCGTCAGTCGCGTTCATGCAATCCAGCCCCTCCCCCGATCTCAGCGCTTGGACCAGGCTTCGAGGATCTCGGCCTCGCGCTTCTCCATGACCTCGGCTTCGTCATCTTCGATGTGATCGTAGCCGCACAGGTGCAGAAGGCCATGGACGAGCAGCAAGCTGATCTCCTCCTCGAACGTGGTGCCGAACTCGCGCGTCTGGCGGCTGGCCACGTCGGGGGCGATCACCACGTCGCCCAGTTCGTAGACGGGATCCTCCGCCAGCGTCATAGCCGACAGGTCGTCGTCCACGCCGTCGCACTCGAAGGACAGCACGTCGGTAGGGCCCTCCTTGTGGCGGTAGCGCTCGTTGAGCTCGGCGATAGCCTCGTCGGTGACGAAGCTGATGGACACCTCGGTGTTGAAGGGCTTGTCCTCGCGCGCCAGCACGAACTGGGTCAGCTCGTGCAGCGGCAGCTTCTCGAGGTCTTCTTTGCGGTAGTCGTAGTTGATCTGGATATCCATGATACCTCAAGCCTTTCTGCTTGCCTGATCGTAGGCCGAGACGATGGCGGCCACCAGGGAATGCCGAACCACGTCCTTGCCGGTGAAATCGCAGAACGCGATATCGTCGATGTCCTCGAGGATGGCCCGCACGCCTTTGAGGCCCGAGACGCCGCGCGGCAGGTCGAGCTGGGTCACGTCGCCCGTGACCACCATCTTCGAGCCGAAGCCCAGGCGCGTGAGGAACATCTTCATCTGCTCAGGCGTGGTGTTCTGCGCCTCGTCGAGGATGATGAAGCTGTCGTTCAGGGTGCGCCCGCGCATGAACGCGAGCGGGGCGATCTCGATGACGCCGCTCTCGACGAGCTGCGTGGCGCGCTCCATGTCGGTCATGTCGAACAGAGCGTCGTAAAGCGGGCGGATGTAGGGATCCACCTTCTCGGTGAGGGTTCCGGGCAGAAAGCCCAGGCTCTCCCCCGCTTCCACCACGGGGCGCGTGAGGATGATGCGGCCGACCTCCTTGCGCTTGAGCGCAGCCACGGCCATGGCCATGGCGAGGTACGTCTTGCCGGTGCCCGCGGGCCCGATGCCAAACGTGATGGTATGCTCGCGGATGGCGTCGACGTAGCGCTTCTGGCCCGCCGTCTTCGGACGGATGGCCCGGCCGCGGTACGTGAGCAGGATGTCCTCGCGCAGCGCCTGCGGGCTGAACTCGGCCGTGCGCAACAGGTCGATGGCGTGCCGCACGTACTCGAGCGTAGGCTCGCCGCCGCCTTCCACGAGCTTGATGAGATCCGAGAACAGCGCCGTGAGCGACTGCACCTCCAGCGGATCGCCGACGAGCTCGACCGTGTCGCCGCGAACCGTGATCCGCGAGGCGAACGCATCCTGCACGACATGGAGGATCTCGTCCGCAGGGCCGACGATGAGCGCCATGTTCACGCTTCGGGGGGCCGTGAGGGTGATTTGGGTTTGGTCAGTCATGGGGGCATTGTACCACGCACGGCCGGCGCGCGCTTCGATGTCATCGAACCGACAAGGGAATATAGTGCAGGTGATCAAGATCTGCCGGGAACGGCGAGGCGGTTCGAGGTCGCGCCGCTCCCGCCTCGCATCTTCGCTCCGAAAACACGCCTCAGGGTCGTTTTCCGTGTGTTACGGGCGAAGACGCATTGCCCGCACGCGCACCCGCGTCCTCAGGCCAGCCGGTAGGCCCACAGCGCCTTCGTCTGGCCGAGCACCGTGTCCACGTTCCAGGCTCTGTTCGAGCGCTCGGCCGAGTACGGATCGTTGATGCGCAGGTTCCCGTCGCCGTCGATGCCGGTGACGACGAAGAAGTGGCCGTTGTCGGTGAAGTCTCCAGGGCCGACGTTGCAGACGAGCACGGCGCCGCCTTCGAGCGCCGCGCGCACGCTGCCCGCATCGACCGAGAGCGCCTCGCAGGAAAGGCCGAGCGAGGCTGCCTCGCTCACGAGGAACGAGGAGTCGGTGCCGTCGAACGCCGTCTCAAAGCCGCCGTCGCTCGCACGTTTCCCCATATCGTAGGGCGACAGATCGCCCTTGCCGGTGAGGCCCTGGTACACCATGGAAAGCGACGTGGGGCAGCATCCCGTCAGCGCGAACGTCGTGGAGCTGTACACGGTGGAGCCCCAGCGCTGATCCCACTGGTAGAGACGCGGCACCTCGCCTGAGGCGGGGTCGTCCGTACCGAGGGCGCTCTCGGCCGGATAGGCGTCGGGAAACGTGCGCACGAAGGGCACGGCCTCGGGCTCGACGGCGGCCAGCTTGAGCAGCTTGCGCTGCACCGCTTCGCCGTCCACGGCGTAGGCGTCCGGATGGGCGGCGATCCATGCCGCGTCGTCGCTCGCCGAAGCCGCTTGGACGAGCTGGGCGGCCAAATCGTCGCCGAGCACGGCCTTGAGCTTGGCCTCGTCGATAGGATCGCGCTGCGTCTGCTGCTGGACGGGAGCCCGGTCAGCCTCGTCCGGCGCCTGCGTCGCAGCGCCGGCGGCCATGCAGCCGCGAACGCCCGCGACAAGCACGACGACCAGCACGATCGCGGCCGCCGCGATCGCGAGGCGCTTGGGACCGACGGCGCGCACGAGGTTCGTCGCAGCCTCGGAGAAGGCGAACAGGAGCTCCGAGCCGTGCGCCTCCCATGAGTGCCGATTGCCCGTTCCAGGACGGCTCGAACGGAGACGACCCGAGCTTATCGGCTCGCGCGCGTCATGCACGCCGTGCGTATCGCGGCCGGTGGGCGCTTCCCCGCGCATGCGCGCCTTGCGCTCCTCGAGCCTCCTGCGCGCCCGCTCGCGCGCCTCGTCGTCGCCCATTCGCGCCTCCCGTTTTAAATCGCTATTCTGACTAGTATACAGCCTATCGGAAAACAGAGGCATTTCGAATCGCCTCATTCAAGAAAGGGCCAGCAGCCGCAGGGGTTCAGAAAACAAGAGAGGCTGCCATCATGGCAGATACGAAAACCCGAACATCGACGCGCTCTCCGAAATTGCCCGAGGACTCGGGGTGAGCATACGCGACCTGTTCCAATACGCGCTCTCCGTGAAGAGCTTCCCGTGCCGGAAAACGACTGCCCCGCCGTTAAACCAAGATTGACGCAGCCCGTTCTGAGCATCGCGCGCCCATGGCGATCCTTCGCGCAAACAGGCCGCTCGCCCGCTCTTGGCGCGCCGGTTCGGGGGCGATGCGCGACCGACTACAGCGTCACCTCGACCAGCGCGCCCGGGGCGGCGCCGGCGGGGGCGGGCACCTCGAAGTAGCTCTCCGTCATGGCGACGCCGCCCTCCTCCACCAAGGCGAGCTCGACGGTTCCGGCGCGGCGGGCGCGCTCGGATGCGCGCAGCTCGTCGCCCAGCGCGCGCAGCATGGCGGCGCGGGCTTCCTTGACGGCGGGCGGCACTTGGTCGGCGCGCTCGGCGGCGGGCGTCCCGATGCGCGGCGAGTACGGGAACGCGTGGATCTTCGCGAAGCGGCAGGCGCGCGCCACGTCGAGCGTCTCCTGGAACTCGGCATCGGTCTCGCCGGGGAAGCCGGCGATGATGTCGGTGGACAGCGCCAGCTGCGGGATCCGGCGGTAGAGCCGCTCCACGAGCGCGACGAAACGCTCCGCGTCGTAGGGGCGCGCCATCTCGCGCAGCACCTTCGAGCTTCCCGCCTGCAACGGCAGGTGCAGATGACGGCAGACGCGGCCGTCCGCCGAAGCCAGAAGGTCGATGAGCGCATCGTCCACATCGCGCGGCTCGATACTGGACACGCGGAAGCGCGCCGGGGCCTCGCCGGGCGCGTGCAGGTCGGCCGTCTCGTCGAGCAGGCGTCGCAGCAGAGCGGCCAGCCTGATCGCGGAGGGGTCGCGCCGTCCTCCGTCGCAGTACGACCCCAGGTTTATACCCGTGAGCACGATCTCCCGCGCGCCGGCGCGGGCATAGGACGCGCACTCGCGCACGACGTCGTCGGCCGGACGGCTGGTCGCGCGCCCGCGTGCCACGTGCACGATGCAGTACGTGCACGCGTTGTCGCAGCCGTCCTGCACCTTCACGCCCACGCGCGTGCGGAAGCCGGATCCGATATGGAGGGGCGCGTCCTCGCCGGGAGAAAAGGGCGCCTCGTCGAACAGGGCATCGATGGCCTGCGCCAGCTGGGCCTTCCCCACCACGCTCACGCGCTCGTCGAGCGCCTCGTAGAACGCGGCGTCGATGGCGGCGGCGCAGCCGGTGACCAGCACGCGGGCATGGTCGTTCGCGCGCAGGGCGCGGCGCACGGCCTTGCGGGTCTTCTTCTCGGCCTCCCCCGTGACCGTGCACGTGTTCACCACGATGAGGTCGGCGGACGCTTCGGACGTCTCGACACCGCGCAGGGCGAGGCGCGCCGCCGCATCGTCCGACTCCACGCGGTTCACCTTGCATCCCAGGTTGACGACGGCGAAATTCACGATTGCCCGCCTGCCTCGCACGCGTCCCCGGCTTCCTCGCGACGGCTTTCGACATGGGCGGACGTGCGTTCCTGCGCTTCGCGCGCGTCGTGCATCATGCGGCCCAGCTCGTGCAGGACGAGCGCGGGAGCCACGATGCCGGCCGTCTCGGTTCGCAGGATGGACGAGCCCAGCGACACGAGCGACGCACGCGGGTTGCAGGCCAGGAGCGCGTCCGCCTCGCTTCGCGAAAGGCCCCCTTCGGGGCCCACCACCACGGCGATGCGCGCGTTCTCGGGAAGCGCGCGGTCGAGCCGGAGGCCGCGCTCGAGCGCCTTCTCGATGCGCGCGTCCAGCAGCGCCTCCTCCCAGCACACCAGCACGGCGGTGGCGTGCGCCAAGGAGGCGCACACATCCGCCAGCGCCATCGGCTCGCCCACCTCGGGACACGCGCGCTGGCCGGACTGCATGGCCGCGCTCTTCGCGATGGCGCGCCATCGCTGCGTCCTCGCCGCGGCCTTCCTCGCATCGAGCCTCACGATGGAGCGCTCGCACGACATCGGAACGAACGCCGAAACGCCCAGCTCGGTGGCGTGGCGGATCACCGTCTCCATCTTGTCGCCCTTGGCCAGGCCCTGCACGAGCATCACGAGGGGGCGCTCCTCGTCGTCGAGGCGCTGCGCGATGCGCACCACCGGGACCGCATCGTCGAAAGCGGCGATCTCGCACTCGAAGTAGTCCTGCGCGGCGTCCACCACCGCGATATGCTCGCCCGGCGCAAGCCGCAGCACGCGGGCGTGCTTCGCGTCGTCCGGCGACAAACGCAGCGGGAAAGTCGGCGCCCCCTCGTCGGCAAGCACCTGGTCGTGCAGGTAGAAATGCTGCAGGGACATGGCGACCCGCTAGTTGAACGCGTCGCGGAGCTTCTGAAGCGGGGTGCGCTCGTCGGCCACGTCCTCGCCCAGCTCCTCGGCCAGCTTCTCCAGCAGCTCGCGCTGCTTCTTCGTCACCTTCTTGGGCACCACGACGTTCACGTGCACGTACATGTCGCCGCGCGACTCGCTGCGGAACTTCGGCATGCCGAAGCCCTTCACGCGAACCACCTGCTCGTTCTGGCAGCCTTCGGGAATGCGCACCTGCACCTTCTCGTCCTCGAAGATGCCGTCGATCTCGATCTCGGCGCCGAGGGTGGCCTGCACGATGGAAACGTTCGCGCGCGCATGCAGGTTGTCGCCGTCGCGCTCGAAGAACTCGTGCGGCTGGATGCGGCACGTGACGATGAGGTCGCCCGGGCGGGCGCCGTGCATGCCGGCCTCGCCGAAACCGGACAGGCGCAGCTGCTGGGCGTCGCGAATGCCCACGGGCACCTCGACGGTGACGCGCTGGCGGTCGGGCACGCGGCCCTGCCCCTCGCACTCGGGGCACGGGTTCTCGATGGTGTGGCCGGTGCCGCCGCAGGTCTTGCACGTGGTGGCCGTCTGCATGTCGCCGAGGAAGGTGTGCTGGATGGTGACCACGCGGCCCTGGCCGTGGCAATCGGGGCAGGTGATCTCGCGACCGTCGGGGCCGAGGCCCGACCCTTCGCAGTCGGGGCACGGCGCCAGGCGATCGTACACGATCTCCTTCTTGGCGCCCGCGGCCACTTCCTCCAGCGTCAGGCGCAGGCCCACGCCCATGTCACGGCCTTCCTTGCGCATAGGCGCGCGGCCGGCGGCCTGCCCGCCGAAGAAGGAGCTGAAGATGTCGCCCATGCCGAACCCGCCGCCGAACAGGTCCTCGAAGTCGACGTAGCCGCCGCCTCCGTAGGGGCTGCCGCCGCCGGCCGCGCCGGGAACCGTGCCGAAGCGATCGTATGCGCTGCGCTTCTGCGCGTCGGACAGCACGTCGTAGGCCTCGTTCAGCTCTTTGAACTGGTCCTCGGCATCGGGCGCCTTGTTCACGTCCGGGTGAAGCTCGCGCGCGCGCCGACGGAACGCCTTCTTGATCTCGTCTTCGGTCGCCTCGCGGGACACGCCCAGAACTTCGTACAGATCCTTCGCCATTGTACGCTCGTTACCTTTCCTCATAGACGGCGCAGGACGCGCCGCCTCCCATGTCGTTTACACGTCCTCCAGCGCCGCGCTCGCGATGCGCACCGCCTGTATAACCTTGGAATAATCCATGCGCGTGGGACCCACCACGGCGACGACCCCCGCCGACGCGCCTCGCCCGTAGCGGCTGGCCACCACCGACACGCCCGCTAGCGCAGCCGCGTCGTTCTCGCGTCCGATGCGCACGCTGGGCGCGCCCGAGCCCTGCCGGGCGGCATCGTCGAGGATTTGCAGCAGCACCGTGTCGTCCTCGAGCACCTGCATGACGGGCAGCAGCGCCTGGGACTGGCTGAACTCGGGCTTCGTCAGAAGCGAGCTCACGCCGAGGCGATGCGTGCGCGACGCGTCGCCTTCCTGCAAACACGACAGCACTTCGTCCAGCGCCATGCGCACGAGCGGGTCGCGGAACGCCTCCGCCATGCCCTCGCCCAGGCCGTCCTCGATCTCCTGAAGCGACTTGCCGCCCATCACCTCGGCGAGGAAGCGCTGCACGCGCGCCAGCTCGTCGGGCGACACCTCCTCGGCGAAGTCCATCTGGCGGTTGAACACCTGGCCGTCCTCGGTGACCAACACCACGAGGGCGCGGTACGGCGACAGCGAGATGAGGGACAGCTGCTTGATGTGCAGGTTCAGCACCGACGGAGCCAGCACGATGGACAGGCAGTCGGTAAGGCGCGTGAGAGCCGACGACGTCTGCTCCAGGAGCGCGTCCAGCTCGCTTGCGCTGCGGCGCAGCTGGTCCACCACAGGCCGGTAGCGCTCGTCGTCGCCGGCAAGATCGGACGCCAGCAGGTTGTCGACGAACGCACGGTAGCCGAAGTCGGTCGGAATGCGCCCGGCGGACGTGTGCGGCTGCGTGATGTAGCCGCCGTCCTCGAGGACGGACAGCTCGTTGCGCACCGTGGCCGGGCTGACGCCCAACTGGTAGCGCTCCGTCAACGTGCGCGACCCCACGGGTAGGGCGCGCGCGACGTATTCTTCGATGAGGGCGCTCAGCACCCGTTGCCTTCGATCCGAAAGCACGCTCCTCCACCTACCTCTCTCGCCAGTCGGCTTACCTGAACCATAGTAACGCATCATATTAGCAACCGAAAGCCGAGAGTGCTAACAACAGGCGGAAATTATGGAGAAACTCGACGGGAGACGCACAAGGAGCGGGCGCGCGTCAGTCGGCCAGATCGAATAGGGCGCCGTACAGCTCGTTGCCGCAGAGCCAGCCGCGCTCGGTGGGCCGCCAGCGGCCGCCTTCGTGCTCGACGAGCCCCTGCCGCTCCAAGTCGGCCAGCACCGTCGTCGCCTCGGGCAGCAACTCCGCGGCGCGGGCGGCGTGCTCGTCGGACACGCCCGCGGTCATGCGCATGCCCAGCATAAGGTTCTCGGCGGCCATCTGGCGCGGGTCGAGGTCGTCGGTCACCTGGCCGTCCTTCACCCGCATGCGACGCTGCGCGTTCTGCGTCATCGTGGCAGCCGAACGGCCCAGACCCAGGTAGGGCACGCCCGTCCAGTACGCGATGTTGTGGCGGCATGCAAAGCCGGGGCGGGCGTAGCTGGCCACCTCGTAGCGCTCGAAGCCCTCCGAATCCAGCACGCGCGCGGCGATCTGCATGTGCGCGGCCTCCACGTCGTCGTCGGGCTCCTCCAGCTCGCCCGCCAGCACCGCGGCGTCGAAGGGCGTGTGCGGCTCGATGGTCAGCGGGTACACGCTCACGTGCGTCGCGCCGAGGCGCACGGCCTCGCGCACGCTCGCCTCGAAGCCCTCCGCGCTCTGGCCGGGGATGCCGCACATGAGATCGACGCTCACGTTCTCGAACCGGGTGCGGGCCGCCTCGATGGCACGGCGGGCGTCATCGGAGGAATGCGCGCGGCCGAGCGTGCGCAGAACGTCGTCGTCGAAGCTCTGCACGCCGATGGACAGACGGTTCACGCCGAGCGCCCAGATGTCGCGCACCATGCGCTCGGTGAGGCTCTCGGGATTCGCCTCCATCGTGCATTCTACCTCGTCGGTGAGGTGCATCGACAGCGACAGCGTGTACAGCAGCATCGACAGGCCCGCCAGCCCCACATGGCTGGGCGTGCCGCCGCCGAGGTACACCGTCTCGACCGCCCCCAGCTCGCCTTCCTTAGCCTTGCGGCGGATCTGAAGGCTGAGATCCTCCACGTACGCTTCGATCTCGGGCGCGCCGGCGGGCACGGCCGCCGTGGCGAAGTCGCAGTAGGCGCACCGCTTCACGCAGAACGGAAGATGCAGGTACAGCGCCTTGTACGGATCGTGCGGCATGAGCGCCTCTCTTCTCACTCGTGGGCGGCGGCATGCTCCCTCGCGCATGCCAGCAGCTCGTCGAACACCTCGTCGAAATCCTCCACGGACACGCAGCCGTTGATCCTGCCGCGCGCGGCGGCGGCGCCGGGCAGCCCCGCCAGGTACCACATAGCGTGCTTGCGCATGCGCACGATGTTCCTGCCTTCACGCGCGCTGAGCAGCCGCGCGTGGCGGCGCGCGAGCGCGATGCGCTCCTCCACGGTGGGCCCGTCAGGCTCCGGCTCGCCCGCAAGCGCAGCCTTGGCCTGGGCGAACAGCCAAGGGTTTCCCTCGGCGGCACGCGCGATCATCACGGCGTCGCAGCCGGTGCGCTCCGTGATGGCCACGGCGTCGGCGCCGCTTCTCACGTCGCCGTTGCCCACGACGGGCACGCTCACGGCCTCCTTCACCCGCGCGATGGCGCCCCACTCGGCGCGCCCGCGGTACAGCTGCTCGGCATAGCGCCCGTGCACGGCTATGGCGCAGGCGCCCGCGTCCTCCATCCTCCGAGCGAACTCGGGGGCGGTTTCGTCGCCCTCGGCCCACCCTCGACGGAACTTCACCGTGACGGGGCGGCTCACCGCTGCGCGCACCGCGCGCACGATGGAGGCGGCCAGCGCCGGATCCTTCATGAGCGCCGAGCCGTCGCCCTTCGACACGATCTTTCTGGCCGGACAGCCCATGTTGATGTCGAGGTAGGCCAGCGACTGCCCCATCTCGCGCTCGATCCACGCAGCTTGGGCGGCCATCGTGTCGGGCTCGTGGCCGAACAGCTGCACGGCCACCTGGTCCTCCCCCGGCGCGAGGCGCAGCAGATGCCGCGTCTTCTCGTTCGCGTAGGAAAGGCCCTTGGCCGACACCATCTCGGTGTAGGTGAGGTCGGCGCCCTGCTCGCGGCAGAGCGTGCGGAACGCCTCGTCGCTCACGCCCGCCATGGGGGCGAGCAGCAGACGGCGGCTCCGGAAGAACGCGTGCATATCCTCCATGGCGCTACGAAGCCATGATCTCGGCCATGTTGACCAAGACGAACCCCAGCAGCACGACGATGCCCACGACGGCGATCAAACAGCCGCAGCCCAGCGCGAGCTTGGTGCCGCCCGACGTGGCGGCGCGCATCTCGTCCTTCGCGGCCTTCTTCTCGTCGAACGGGTCGTCCAGCCAATCGAAATCGTCTTTGCGTGCCATGCTCTCAACCTATCTGCATCAGTCGTCCACCTTCAGGATGGCCATGAACGCCTCCTGCGGAACTTCCACGTTGCCGATGTTCTTCATGCGCTTCTTGCCGGCCTTCTGCTTTTCCAGCAGCTTGCGCTTGCGGCTGATGTCGCCGCCGTAGCACTTCGCCAGCACGTCCTTGCGCTTCGCCTTCACCGTCTCGCGCGCCAGCACGCGCCCGCCGATGGCTGCCTGGATGGGCACCTCGAACATCTGGCGCGGAATGATCTCCTTGAGTTTCTCCGTCAGCACGCGTCCGCGATCGTACGCCTTGTCCTTGTGCACGATGAACGACAGCGCGTCGATGGGCTTGCCCGAAAGCAGTATGTCCAGCTTCACCAGCTTCGAGGGCTTGTAGTCGTCGAAGTCGTAGTCGAGCGAGGCGTAGCCCTTCGTGTTCGACTTAAGCTTATCGAAATAGTCCATGATAAGCTCCGACAACGGGATCTCCCACAGCATCTCCACCGTCGTGGGAGACAGATAGTTCATGGTGACGAAGGTGCCGCGCCGTGCCGTGGTCAGCTCCATGACCGCGCCCACGTAGTCGGGCGGAATGAGGATCTTCGCCTTGAGATAGGGTTCCTCGATGCGATCGATCTCGCCGGGATCGGGCATCTCCTGGGGCGAGTGCAGCGAAATCATCTCGCCGCCCTGGCGGTACACGTGGTATTCCACGCTTGGCGCCGTTGCCAGAAGGTCGAGGCCGAACTCACGCTCGAGGCGCTCCTTGATGACCTCCATGTGCAGCAGGCCTAAAAAGCCCACGCGGAAGCCGAAGCCCAGCGCGTGCGACTTCTCCGGCTCCCAAGCCAGCGCCGGGTCGTTGAGCGACAGCTTCTCGAGCGCCTCCTTCAGAGGCTCGTACTGGTCGCCGTCGAGGGGGAACAGGCCCGTGTACACCATGGGCTTGGCGTCGCGGTATCCCGGCAGCGGCTCATCCACGCCGCCGCGCACCGCGGTGATGGTATCGCCCACCTTCACCTGGCGCACGTCCTTCAGGCCGGTGACCAGGTAGCCCACCTCGCCCACCGACAGCTCCGGCAGCGGCGTCTCGGCCGGGCGGCGCGCTCCCACCTCTTCCACCAGCACCTCGGTGCCGGTGGCCATCATGAGCACCCTGTCGCCCTTCTTCACGGCGCCGTCCACCACGCGCACGAGCGCCACCACGCCGCGGTACGGATCGAAGTACGAATCGAAGATGAGCGCGCGCAAGGGGGCGTCGGCGTCCCCGACGGGCGCGGGAATATTGTACACCACGGCCTCCAGCAGATCGTGCACGCCCTCGCCCGTTTTGCCGGACGCGAGCACCGCATCGTCGGCGGGGATGGCCAGGCCCTCCTCGATCTCCTCGCGCACGCGATCGGGCTCGGCCGCGGGAAGGTCTATCTTGTTGATGAGCGGGATGATGTCGAGGTTCGCGTTCATGGCCATCATGGCGTTGGCCACGGTCTGCGCCTCCACACCCTGGGTGGCGTCCACCACGAGCACGGCGCCCTCGCACGCGGCGAGGCTTCGGCTCACCTCGTAGGTGAAGTCGACGTGGCCGGGCGTATCGATGAGGTTGAACTGGTAGGTCTGGCCGTCGTCGGCCGTGTAGTCCACGCGCACGGCCTGGCTTTTGATGGTGATGCCGCGCTCGCGCTCGATGTCCATGCTGTCGAGCAGCTGGGCCTGCATGTCGCGGCTGGCCACCGTGCCCGTGAGCTCGAGGACGCGGTCGGACAGCGTCGACTTGCCATGGTCGATGTGCGCGATGATGGAGAAGTTGCGGATGAAGTTCGGATCGGTGGTCATAGCCTGTCTTTCAAATGACGCGCGCTCGCACGCATGCGGGCGCTTCGGGAAAACGGAGCCTATTCTACCCTATTCGCGCGCTGCGGACAGGGTTCGCGCGCTACAGTTCCACGACAGCGGTCGCATCGCTCGCGGAATCGACGCGCACGAGCTTGGCGCGAGCCTTGTCGCCCTCGTCCAGGCACAGCGCCCAGAGGCCGTCCTCCAGCTCCACGACCGCCTCTCCCCCGTCCAAGGCGACGGACGAATCGATCACAGGCACGAAACCCGAGCCGTCCTCGGCAGTGAACACGGGTCGCGCGACAACGGCAACCGCGGCTCCCGATGTCTTGACCTGCACCCGCGACCCGCTCTCAACGGTTTCCGAGGGCACCGTCGCTCCTTCGTAGACGGGCTTCTCGTCGGAATGGCATGAGGAGCAGGCGACGTTCCGGTCGATCACCTGATGCTGGGACGCGCCGGAGCATCCTGCGAGGGTCGCAGCGCCCATGAGGGGCAGCGCGGCGGCGGCCAGTACGCGGACGGGCAAGCGAAAGTCGCAACGGTGCATGGCAGACTCCTTTTCCCAGGTTGATGGAGAAACGTGCGCGATTTTGCATTTGTGCGTGAAAAAGCGCTCAACGTTTGCTATTCTATCGCATTGTGTATCCGGCAAATACGTTCGCGCGATGGTTTCATCGCCGATCTGCAGACGTGGCTGCGCTTCAAGATTCGTACGTGCCGGTGACCGATTGGTCCGCGAAACAGAGAAATCCCGCCTGTTTCACCATGCATCGAGGCTGCCCGCCTGCGCGGGCGCGCCATGGTTCCCCCGAAGGGGATCGCATGCGAGGCTGTCGTCACCGTGCAGTTGCGACTCTCGAGATCGCCAAACGCTCCGCATCGCCGGAAACGCACGGTATCAGACAGGTTTTGCAAATTGGAGGAACATCACCCATGGCGAACATCAAAAGCCAGAAGAAGCGCATCATCACCAACGAGAAGTCCCGCATGCGCAACCGCGCGGTCAAAAGCGAGCTCAAGACCGCGACCCGTCGCGTGAAGGACGCCGTCGCCGCCGGCAACGGCGCCGAGGCCTACGCCGCCGCGTGCGCCGCGTGCCGCCTGATGGACAAGGCCGCCTCGAAGGGCGTCATCCACAAGAACCAGGCTGCGAACCGCAAGAGCGGCATCATGGCCCTGGCCAACACGGTTGCCACCGACGCCGATCGCGCCGCCTACGTGAAGCCGGCCAAGAAGGAGCAGAAGACCGGCTCCAAGAAGGCCGAGCGCAAGGCCGCCCGTCTCGCCGAGATGAAGGCCGCTTCCGAAGAGAAGGCCAAGCGCCGCGAGAAGCAGCTCAAGGAAGAGGCCGCCGCTCAGAAGCGCAAGGCCAAGGAAGCCGAAGAGGCCGCCAAGGCCGAGGCTGCCGAAGGCGCCGAGGAAGCTGCCGCCGAATAACGATCCATGCGCATACGGCACTCGCCCTGCGATCCGTCCGCATATCAAGAGCGAAGGAGCCCCGGAAATCCGGGGCTCCTTCGCGTTAGAGGGCTGTTATCCTGAGCGGAAACCGCGGATTGTCCCCGCTGTCATCCTGAGCTGGCGTTCTGCTTGCATTTTTGACGACAACCTGAAACGCTAGCGCCTCGCCGTCACCGCCAGCACCCAGTCCAGGAAGGCGCTCCTGGGATCGGCGCCGCTCTTCATCGCGCGCTCGGTGTCACGCGAAGAGATGATGGCGCGCCGCAGTTCGGCGGCAGTGAAGCCGCGGGCCCAGTTGACATGGTTCTTCACGCGCCAGTCGGGCGCTTTGAGCGCCGCGGCCACGCCGCGGGGATTGCCGCGATCGGCCATCGAGCGCGCGCAGACAAGCTCGCGCAGACGCGTCGTGCACATGGCCAGCAGCGCGTGGGGCGACACGGAATCCATACGACCCAGGTACAGCAGGCACTTGCGCACGTCTCGCGCCGCAAAGGCGTCGACGAACTCCCAAGGCTTCACCTCGGCGGTGCGGCTGACCATGTCGACGATCTCGTGCTCGTTCACCGCGTCGGTGCCGCGATGCGCGAGCGCGATCTTTTTGAGCTCGCTGTCGAGATGCACCGTGTCCTCGCCGACGAGGTCGACGAGCTTGACGGCTGCGCCCTCGGTGAGCGTGACGCCGTGGGTCACGGCCATCGAGCGCACCGTTCGGGGCAGCTCGTAGCGCTTGAGCGGTGCGCAATCGATAACCGCCGTCTTGCCGCAGGCGGCCACGGCCTTGTACAGGCGCGTGTTCTTCGCCAGCTTCTCGGCGACGAGCGCGAGCACCGTGGAGCCGTTCGGCGAACCGAGATAGCTCACGAGCTGTTCGGCATCGGCTTTCTTCAGCTTGTCGGCCGCGCGCACCTCCACGAGACGCACGGGGCTCGCGAACGGCACGGTGTTGCAGGCCGTGACGATGTCGCCGCCCTGCGCCGTCTCGCCGTCGAACTCGTCGGCGTTGAACGACAGATCGCCCATCGAGGACAGGCGCGCGCGTAGGCGCTTCATCACGGTGTCGCGCTTGAGCGCGTCCTCGCCCACGATAAGGTAGACGGGCAGCAGCGGAGCTTCTTGTTTCTTTTGAGTAGCCATGCCGTTCATTCTAACGCAGGGTCTCCACCTCGATCCGGTCGACGGTCAATTTGCACGAAACATCTCCCTGCTCGTCGGTGCGGAAGACGCGTGCGCCCGCGGCCTCGAGCCGATCGAGCGTGTCCTGCGCCGGATGGCCGTAGCGGTTGCGCGCCCCTGCGCTGACCAACGCGATGCGAGGAGAAAGGACGGCGGCCTCCTCGTCGTCGAGGGCGTTCTTGGATCCGTGATGGCCCACCTTGTAGAGGTCGACGGAGTCCACGAGCCCTTCGTCGATGAGCGCGCGCAGCTGGTCGCGCTCGGCGTCTCCCGTGAAAAGCGCACGCCAGTCGGATGCGCCGTCGCCGTCGATGTCCGCATCGGCGACAAGGCACAGGCTGTCGGCGTTGCCCCCTTCGTCGGAGAACCGCTCGGGCCACACTGCCTGCAAGTCGAAGGAGCCCACCTGAAGCGCATCTCCCTGCCGAAGCCCGACGACTCCCCCGTCGCCCGCGAGCTTGCGCGCGTCGGCGACGAGCGAGACGCACGCTTCGCAGCCGCACGAGAGCGCGTCCTGGGCGACGAGCACGCGTCGCACGTCCACGACGCCCGCAAGCGAGGCGAGCGATCCTTTATGGTCGTCGTCGCCGTGGGTGATCACCACCGCGTCGAGGCGGTACGCTCCATGCCGCGCGAGCGCCTCGCGCAGCATCCTGTCCTGGTTGCCGGTGTCGATCAGGACGGCCGTCCCCCGGCTCCGCACCAGGAACGCGTCGCCCTGCCCCACGTCCAGCATGACGATCTCGTCGCCCGAAAGGCGCGGGGCGACGACGACCGTCCCGATCATGACGCACGCCGCCGCCGCGACCAGACCGAACGCGCGACGACGGCTCGGACGCGGCCACGCCAGCCACAGCGCCGCCGCGCATGCCGCCGACGCCAGAAGCGCCCCGGCGAGGGGCACGCTCGCAGGCAGGCTCGCGTAGGGGACGATCGCGAGCGCGCGCACGACGGCAGTGAGGGCGCCTGCGCCCATCGACGCGAATCCGATCAACGCCGGCGCGACGGCAGGAACGGCCAAGGATGCCAGCACCGCCGCGAGCCCGCCGGCGCAGACTACGGGAAACAGCGGCGCGGCCGCTACGTTGGCCAGCGGCGCCACAACCGGCACCTGCGAGAACAGCGATGCGGCGAGCGGCGCGGCCGCAAGGCTCGAAGCGGCGGTAAGCGAGAGCGCCTCGCGCGTCAGACGCGGAGCGCGCTGGAAGCACTGCGCGATCCACGCCTGGAAAAGCCCTGCGAACAGTACGATGCCGAGCGTCGAGAGCGCCGACAGCGCGAACGAGACCGCCAGCGCCGTGCGCGGATCGAGCGCGATGCAGCCGATCATGCATACGGCCAGCGCGCTGAGCGCCGCCGGCCGCCGCCGCGCCGTGAACGCGAACATGCCGGCGAACGCCATGACGGCCGCGCGCACGGCCGACGGGGGCGCGGCCGCCAGCACGAGGAAGCCCAGCAGAAACGACGCCTGCAGAACGGCTCCGGCGCGCCGGGGAACGCGCAGCGCACGCAAGAGCGCGGCTGCGCAGCCGGCGACGATGGACAGGTGCGCCCCCGACACCGCCACGAGATGCGCGAGCCCGCTGGTCTGGTAGGCGGCGTACGCGTCGCCTACCTCGAGGGCGCCGCGCCATCCGCACACGAGCGCGGCGAGCACCGCGGCCCCGTCGTCGGTCCCCTCGTCGGCGATCAGGTCGATCGCGCGATTGCGAAGCCCTGTCAAGATACCGAGGGCGTCGGCACGCTCGCAGCTCACGACCCGGCGCGCCGTGCCTTCGAGCACCGCGCCCTGCCGCCAGCAGTATGCCGCCGACGACCCGCCCGGCGCGGAGAGCGTCGCTTCGGCCTCCAGCACGTCGCCGTAACGCGGAGGGTCCTCGCCTTCCTCGAACCTAAGCCGCACCGTAACGGCTCCGATGTCGGGAAGGTTCGCGCGCGCGAAGCACGTTGCGCCATAAGGGCCCTGCGAGCCGTCGGCTGCGACTTCGAATCGCCAGCGTCCCGAAAGGCCGTCGCCTTGCAGCTGCGCCTCGTGCTGCGCGGCCGCGCACCCGCCTGCGAGCGCGATGCCGAGCGCGGCTCCCAGCAGCGCTGCCCACGCGATCGGCGCCGGTAGCCGCCATAGCGCGAAAGCGCATGCGACGCTTGCGACGATGCCGGCCGTGCCGACGGCGAGGCATGCGCCGGCATCCCAGGATCCGGATGCGGCCAGCACCGCCGCGCACGATGCCCACAGCGAAAGCGCGCAGGCCAGCACAGGCGGCAGCGCCGGGCGCGGAGGAAGCGCGACCGGTTTGCCCCGCGCGGCGCGCCTCATCCCACGCATACGAGATCGGCCAGATCGGCGAACTTCTTGTCCCCGATGCCGGACACGCGCTTGAGATCCTCCACCGTGCGGAAGGGGCCGTTCGCCTCACGGTCGGCCACGATCTTCTCCGCCGTGGACGGCCCCACGCCCGGCAGCGCGTCGAGCTCGGCCGCCGTCGCCCGATTGAGGTCGATCTTGCCGCCCGTCGGCGAAGCAGCCGCCCCGGAACCCGCATCGCCGCCGTTCACGGCCGCGCCCGGCTCCGAGACGGCCTCCTCCTGCGACGGCACGACGATCTGCTCGCCGTCGGCGAGCACGCGTGCCAGGTTGAGCGCGTCGCGGGCGGCTCCGTCGGCGAACCCCCCGGCCGCGTCCACCGCGTCCTGCACCCGCGCGCCCTCCGCCAGCTCTCGCACTCCCGGTTCGACCACGGCGCCTCCCACGTGCACGAAGACGGTTCGCGCCTCCCCGGAAGCGGCGCCTTCCTCGTCGGCGCCGTCGGAGGTCGCCGCGCCCTCGTCGCGAGAGAGCGAGAAGCCGTCCGCCGTTCCGGCCTTGACCAGCGCTCCTCCCGCCGCGATGAGCACGATGGCCGCGAGCGCCGTCACGCCCACGAGCACCGGCAGGCGCACGCCGGTCAGGTGCGCCTTCGCCCGCCACGACTCCGCCTGCTCCGCAAACCCCATGCCGCCCCCTCGTCCGTCGCCGATTCCTCCCCTTCCATGATAGCAACCCCGACTCACGCGCCGATGGCGCAGATCCAGCGAAACGCGCCGCGTTTTCCAGCGCACCTTCCACGCGTTTCCAACGCCGATTCCACACGTCGTCGATGCCGATCCAACGCGGTTTCCACCTGCCGCGCCAACGAATCCCACGCGCATATCGCGCGCGAGGAGTACCCCGCTTCTCGTCAGCTCGAATACAAGCTGCGCTGGGCCCGTCATCCTGATCGGGGCACCGCAGGTCGTCATCCTGAGCGGAGCGCGCAGCGCGGAGTCGAAGGATCCCGTGCGGTGCCAGCCGCGGCGCTTCCAGCTGATGCCGCACGGGATCCTTCGCGTCCCCGCTTCGCGGGGCCTCCCTGCGCTCGCTTCGCGTGCTCGGGATGACAGGGCGAGAGCTGCGCTCGCTCGGGACGACGAAACGGGGCAAGAGAAAGCGGCGCCCCCGAGGTATCTCCCGGGGACGCCGCTTTTGCGAGCTTCTGCAACCGGCCGCGCTCAGGAAGCGCGTTTCTTCTTCGGCTTGTAGGCGGGGCAGGCGTAGTCGCGAACCTCTGCGGCGTCGGCGATCTCGGGCACCCAGCGCTCGATGGGCAGCGCGGCCTCGGCTTCCAACACCACGGGCAGCTTCGCATGCGTCTCCGGACTGCGCGGCATGAACAGCGTGCAGCAGTCGGGCGCATCCTGCGACGAGATCTCGAACGAGCCCAAACGCTCGGCTTCGGCGATGATCTCCAGCTTGTCGGTGCCGATGAGCGGACGAAAGACGGGCAGGTCAACCGCCGCGTCAGTGCAGCGGATGTTGTCGAGCGTCTGCGAGGCAACCTGACCCAGGCTCTCTCCCGTCACCAGCGCTCCCGCGCGCTCGCGGCGTGCGATCTCCTCAGCCACCTTGAACATGAGACGGCGGTACATGATGACGCGCAGCTCGGGCGGCACGGTCAGCGCGATCTCGCGCTGGTAGTCGCCGAACGGCACCGTGTACACGCGAGCGATGCAGCCCGTGCGCTCCAGCACCTGCGCGATGTCGTCCACGAGGTACTCGCTGGCATCGGATGTTTGAGGTCGTCCGGAGAAGTGCACGCCTATGCACACCGCGCCGCGCCGTGCGAGCTTCCACGTCGCCACCGGCGAGTCGATGCCCGACGACAGCAGGCTCACGACCAGGCCCGAACTGCCCACCGGCAGCCCTCCCACGCCCGGCAGCGAGCGCGCGTACACGTACGCCGCGTTCTGCACCACCTCGACACCCACCGTAACGTCGGGCTTCTTCATCTTAACGGACTTCTCGGGGTGCGCGGCGCACAGCGCCGAGCCGATGATCTGGTTCATGTCCATCGAACCCGTGGCGAAATCGGTGTGGTTGCGCCGCGCCGCCACCTTGAACGTGTCGAACTCGCCCGCCTCGGCCATCGCCGCGAGCGCCGCCTCCGTCATCTCGTCGAGGTCGCGCTCGCACTTGAAACCGCACGACACGCGCGCTACGCCCGGCACCTTGCCGATGACGTCGGCCGCCTCCTTCGCGGTGGTCCAATCGGTGCCCTCGCGCAAGAACACGCACAAACGGCCCGCGATGCGATGGATAACGACCACGGGGAAAGGCTTCAGCAGCGCTTCGAGGTTCTTGAGCAACCTCATCTCGAACGTCGATCGATTGTGCCCCTTGAGCCCGATCTCGTGGTAATGGACCAAGCAGATGCGTTGGAATTCAGTCATGGATATCCTTCGATGCAG
>ENA-OXEN01000011-OXEN01000011.1-human-gut-metagenome-genome-assembly--contig:-NODE-11-length-31729-cov-11.749953_pt1 | contig 31729 bp, 29 predicted proteins | sample MGYA00249358_ERZ652249 | MGnify/ENA primary metagenome ERZ652249 (study PRJEB26925, sample SAMN05826761) | human gut metagenome | biome: ENVO:2100002; feature: ENVO:00000062; material: ENVO:00002003... | reverse complement strand
GAAAGACGCTCGCACGGTGCCCATCATCGCGCTCACGGCCAACACGTTCCAGGAGGACCGCGAGGACGCGGCCGCTGCCGGGATGGACGGCTTCATCCCCAAGCCCTTCGATGCCCAGCAGCTCTACGAGACGCTGCGCAGCTACCTGCCGCGCAAGGGGTAGGCCCACGGTTGCGGCGCAAGTTCGCGAGCCTCGCAAAACCTGCGCAAGCGTCATATTCGTCAGCAAGATGACGGAAAAGTGTGGTATATTATTTGGCTGTATCTTTGCGCCTGGTGCGTATGTATACTCATGCCCTGCGCGCAGTCCGGTCGGAAAGGAAGATCACGTGGCCCAAGCCTCAAGCAAGCAAGCCCAAGAGCGGAACAACGCGGCGGTTGCCTCGATCGAAGCCGAAGACATCCTGGAGGAAGACGCCCTCGACGACGAGCCCGATGTGGTCGACGCCGGCGACGGACTCGACGACGATAAGCTTGAAAGCCCCCTGTCCGATGACAGCGACGACGAAGACCTGCTCGAAGGCATTCCTGAAGAGGAGCTTAAGGCGACGGTCGAGGTTCAGCTGCCCAAGGTGGCGGGCAAGAGCAAGGTGCGCTCCGTGCGCAAGCGCAATGCCGACGCCAGCGTGACCATGCTCACGGGCGACCCCGTCCGCATGTACCTCAAGGAGATCGGCAAGGTTCCGCTGCTCACGGCCGCCGAAGAGATCGACCTCGCCATGAAGATCGAGGCCGGCGTGGCCGCCATGGAGGAGCTTGAGAAAGCGGAAGACGAGGGCATCGAGCTCGAACGCCGCGAGAAGCGCCGCCTCGGCCGCATCGAGCAGGTGGGCATCGACGCGAAGCAGCAGCTTATCGAGGCGAACCTGCGTCTCGTCGTGTCCATCGCCAAGCGCTACGTAGGACGCGGCATGCTGTTCCTCGACCTTATCCAGGAGGGCAACCTCGGCCTCATCCGCGCCGTCGAGAAGTTCGACTACACGAAGGGCTTCAAGTTCTCGACGTACGCCACCTGGTGGATCCGCCAGGCCATCACGCGCGCCATCGCCGATCAGGCCCGCACCATCCGCATCCCCGTGCACATGGTGGAGACCATCAACAAGCTCGTGCGCATCCAGCGCCAGCTGTTGCAGGAGCTCGGCCGCGAGCCCAGCCCCGAGGAGATCGGCAAGGAGATGGGTCTGCCTGCCGAGCGCGTGCGCGAGATCCAGAAGATCTCGCAGGAGCCCGTGTCGCTGGAAACGCCTATCGGCGAGGAGGAGGACTCCCAGCTGGGCGACTTCATCGAGGACGACGCCGCCGTGGTGCCGCCTGACGCCGCCTCGTTCAGCATGCTGCAAGAGCAGCTGTCGAAGGTGCTCGACGGCCTGGCCGAACGCGAGCGCAAGGTGATCAGCCTGCGCTTCGGCCTGGAGGACGGCCATCCCCGCACGCTCGAGGAGGTCGGACGCGAGTTCGGCGTCACGCGCGAGCGCATCCGCCAGATCGAGAGCAAGACGCTGGCGAAGTTGCGCCACCCGTCCCGCTCGAGCAAGCTGAAAGACTACCTGGAAGATTAAGGTTCCGGCGGCCTGACGGCCGTCGGAACGGGCCGACGCTGCGAAGGACCCTGGCGCCCCGCCTTGGCGCGATGGCGAAGACTCGCGTACGCAACGTACGCTTCGCCTTCTCCATCCCGCCAATTCGGAACACCGGGGTCCTTCTCGCTGACTTACTACGCCAACCTGCGGCATGCGAAGATTGGATCTGCGCTGTATGGATAACGAAAACCTCGAACTGTTCGCCAGCTGCCTGTCCGGTTTGGAGGCGCCGCTCGCCGAAGAGCTGAAGCGCCTCGGCATCAAGCGCGTGCGCCCCCTTGGCGGGGGCGTCGCGTTTTTCTGCGACGTGCGCCATGCGCTGGCGGCATGCCTGTGGTCGCGGCTGGCTTCGCGCATCCTCGTGGTGGTGGGGCGCGTGAACGCAGGCGATGCGAACCTGCTGTACGAGGGCGTGCGGCGCATCGCTTGGGAGGGCGTCATCGTTCCGGGCGCGAGCATGTCCGTGCAGGCGCACGGCATGAACGACGAGCTGCGCAACACCCGGTTCACGGCGCTCAAGGTGAAGGATGCCGTATGCGACCGTTTGCGTGAGATGCGCGGCGAACGTCCCGACGTCGACGCCGATCATGCCGACGTTTCGGTGGACGTGCGTGTGCGGGAGGGGCGCGCCACGATCTCGCTCGACCTGTCGGGCGAATCGTTGTACCACCGTTCCTACCTCACGCCCGACGACGGTCCCGACGCCCCGCTGTCGTGCGCGCTCGCGGCCGGCCTTCTGGCGCTGGCAGGTTGGCGCACCCGCGGAAGCCGCGGCGAGGCGCTGGTCGATCCGGCGTGCGGCGACGGCTTCCTGGTGGTGGAGGCGGCATCTGCCGCGTGCGACCTGGCTCCGGGCCTTACGCGCGAGCGCTGGGGTTTCTTCGGCTGGGTGCCTTCGGATCCTGACGTCTGGAACGAGCTCATCGACGAGGCGGACGAGCGGTTCGAACGCGGCCTCGCGTCGACCACGGCGCCGGGCGCGCTCGACGGCCCCGCGTCGGCACCGCCCGATCCGGCGCATGTGCGCTTCGCGGGCGCGTCCACGTCGTCTCCGGCCATAGCGCGGGCGCGCGTCCACGCCAAGCGCGCGGGCTTGCGCCAGGCCGTCAGCATCGAGCTTGCGGACGCGCAGAGCGTCGACGAGTTGGTGTCGCGCGTGTGCGCCGCTGCCGGCAGGGCGCGCGGCGGAGAGGCGGCCTCGTGCACGGTCGCCAGCGTGCTGCCCACGGGCGAGCGGGCCCAGTCCGACGCGCGCTCGCAGGCTGACGCGGCCGCGTTCGTGCGCGCGGCTTCGGTCGCTCCGGGGGGCTCGACGTTCGCCGTGGCCGGCGGCGAGATCGTGGAGGCGCGCTTTGGCGTCGCGCCCGCGGTGCGCGCCGTGCTCGGCCGCGACCGCGTGGAGACCGAGGCGCTCGTGTTCGACAAGCCCCCCATGGAGGCCGTGAAGGTGGTCGTGCCCGATCCCGCGGGCGGCGCCGAGCATGTGGTGGAGGTGCTGGAGCCGACGTCCGAGCAGTTCGCCGCACGGCTGCGCAAAACGGCCAAGGAGCGCCGCAAGTGGGCGCGCCGTGAAGGCGTGTCGTGCTACCGCGTGTACGATGCCGACCTGCCCGACTACGCCGTGGCCATCGACGTGTATCCGGGCGCGGGCGATGCCGAGGGCAACCTGTACCTGCACATCGCCGAGTACGCGGCGCCCTCCACCATCGATCCCGGCAAGGCGCAGCGCCGCTACGACGACGTGCTGGCGCTCGCGCCCGTGGTGCTGGGCGTGCGCCCCGACCACGTGTTCTCGAAGGTGCGCCGCCGCGACAAGGGCGGCAGCCAGTATCGCGACTCGAGCCGGCGCTCCTACGTCACCCAGGTGCGCGAGGACGGCTATCTGTTCGAGGTCGATCTGGCCGGTTACCTGGATACAGGCCTGTTCCTCGACCATCGTCTCACGCGCGAGCTGGTGGGGAAGAAGGCCGAGGGAAAGCGCTTCCTCAACCTGTTCGCCTACACGGGTTCGGCGAGCGTGCATGCAGCCGGTGGCGGCGCCAAGAGCACTGCGACGGTGGACTTGTCGCAGACCTACCTCGACTGGGCCGCTCGCAATATGGCAGCCAACGGCTTCGAGGGGGAGCAGCATACCTTCGAACGCGGCGACACGATGGCGTGGATCACCGAAGCGCGCCGCACCGGCCGCCGCTTCGATCTCGTGTTCGTCGATCCGCCCACGTTCTCCAACTCCAAGGCCATGGGCAAGCGCACGTGGGACGTGCAGCGCGACCATGTGGAGCTGCTCATCGGCGTGTCGCGCCTGCTGTCGGAAGAGGGCGAGGCCGTGTTCTCGTGCAACCTCCGTTCGTTCAAGCCCGACGAGGAGGCGCTGGCCAAGTACGGCGTCACGCTCGAGGACATCACGGCGCAGACCATTCCCCACGACTTCGAACGCAACCCCCGTATCCATAAATGCTACCTGGTTAAAAGAACCCAGTAACCCGTCTTCCTGTTCCTCGACGCGGCGTACGGGCTGTCGACGGTGCCGGTGATGGCGAAAAAGCATCGAATTCGGAAATCTCGCACCGGCTTTCGCGGACGCCGGTCGGCTTCCTTTTGCGAAACGCCTGGTCGCGCAGTCGCCTTTCCTGCATACATTGTGCCGAGTGTGTCCGAAAGGACGCGGCGGTTTCCAAATTCGACGTCTTTTCGTCATTTTCAGCCCGATGCGCTGCAGCGTCGGGCTTTTGCTCGGTCTTCTCGTATTGCAAGATATTCGCAGATCAGATATATTTAGCATTGCTAGGTGATAGAGAGAAGGGTTCGGAATGCAGCTCCGGTTCGCGCAGCAGATGAAGAAGGGCGCGCTCGACATGCTCGTCTTGAAGCTGCTGCAGCACGAGGAGAAATACGGCTATCAGCTGATCAGCGAGCTTCGCGACCGTTCGAACGGCGCGCTCGCGCTCAAGGAGGGCACGCTGTACCCCATCCTCTACCGGCTTGAGGACGGCGGCCTCGTGACCAGCCGCATGAGCGCGCACGTCGCGAAGGATCCCGCGCGCAAGTACTACGCGATCACCGAGGCGGGGCGCGACGCGTTGCGCGAGATGTACGGGATCTGGAACGAATTCGACGGACATGTGCGGTCGATCATGGAGGAGGAGCAATGAACAAGGAATCCTATGTGAAGGCGGTTGCGAAGCGTCTGGCCTGCTCGAAAGCGCGCCAAGCCGAGTTCGTGCGCGACCTCGAATCCGACATCGCCGCCGCTATGTCCGCAGGCGAGACCTGGGAGCAGGTGGAATCCCGCATGGGCGACCCGCGTCAGGTGGCGCAAGAGTTCAACGAGGATCTCTCCGAAGCGGAGCGAGCCGCCGGCAAGAAACGCAAGCGCACCAAGACGATAGCTATCGTGGCGACCGTCGCGGTGGCCGTGGCGGCGATCATCGGAGGCGCGACCTGGTGGGTATCGCCGAAAACCGCCCCTGCGGGGCAAAGCTCCCACCAAACCGAGCAGCAGGTAATCGAGCGTGCGCAGGAGGTGGTCGCGCTGCTCGACGCGGGCGATTACGAAACGCTGCAGTCGATGTCGATCGACGAAATGAAAGTGGGTCTTAACGCCGAGATGATGGAGCAAGCGAGGGAGATCACGGTTCCCGGTGATTGGGGTGCCTTCGAGTCGTTCGGCAATGCGTACGCGACGGAAATCTCGCAATCCGGGCAGGTGTTCGATGTGGTGGAGGTCGTCGCCGTGTACGAGAAAGCGACGGTAACGTACGGCATCAGCTTTCTGAACGGCGAAGAGCTTGCCGGAATTCGTATGAGGTAGGCCCATCATGGAAACGTTCATCGCCCTCATCGTCGTCGGTGTTCTCATGTGCGTGTATGGCGCGTTCGTGTTCGCCGGCAACGTGAAATGCTTCAGCATCCTCGCCGGGGGAAGCAACTTTCTGGCGCTCAACCCGAGCGAGGCGCAGTATCGCCGGGAGGCTCGACGCTCAGGTGTGGCCATCTTCCTGCTCGCGATCGATTTTTGGTGCTTCGGGGCGTGGAGCTACGCCCAACAGGACGACGCGGTGCGCACGGCGTGCTTGGTCATCGGCATCGCGGCGGCCTTGGGCGTCGCCGTGCTCATCGCTCTTTCGCTGAAGACGCATGCCGACGTATTGAAGGAGCATCATGGGTGAGCCGATGAGGTTCGCGGGGAAAGTGGACGGCTGGTATTACGCGTTGACGGTGGGCGTCAACGTCATGCTGGCGTGGCCTATCGCATCGTTCTTCGCCGATCCTGCGAAAGAAGGAGCGCTTATAGGCCTTGTAGTCTGCTCGCTGTGTCTCGCCCTCTGCGACATCTTCGTCATCCCCGCGCTTCTTCGCAACTGCGTCGAGTTCGACGGGGAGGGCAACCTGCTTATCGTGTTCGGCTTCCAGAAGGCGACGTATCCCGTCTCGAAGATCCGCCGGTTGCGCGAGACGTCCAACCCGTTGGCTTCTCTGGCGGCGTCGTTCGACCGTATCGAGCTGCGCATCGGCTACGAGGAGGTGATGATCGCCGTCAAAGACAAGGAGCGGTTCTACGCTGAGATCGAGCGGCGGTGCCCCCAGGTCGAGATCGCGCGAAGGGTCTCCGTTTCCAAGTCCAGGTGAGCTCCGGGCGACCCGGCGACCGCCGCATAAAAAACCGGTTGCGCGAGTCGTAGCGCAACCGGTTTCGATTTTCCTGGTGGGCCCAGCAGGGCTCGAACCTGCAACCAAGGGATTATGAGTCCCCTGCTCCACCATTGAGCTATAGGCCCGTAAAGCGTCCCGCTATTCTATCCCAAAACGGGCGCCGATGCCAAGGGGATATCCGCAAGCCGATGCAAATCCTCTTCGAGAAATTTTCGAAAAAGGGGCTTGCGCGTATCCGAAACTACCGGTAGAATATCCAAACGTTGCGAACGACGCAACCGAAACGGTCGCTTGGCTCAGCGGGAGAGCATCGCCTTCACACGGCGGGGGTCACAGGTTCAAATCCTGTAGCGACCACCATGAATTCAAAAGCCTTCCTTTCGGAAGGCTTTTTCATATCCTCACGCTTTCAGCGTGAACTTCCAAGCGCAATTGCAGGAGTCGTCCGTCATATTGGGGAAACAGCTCAGGCATTCGCAGGAGATGCGGTCGTCGATGCTCTCGGCGAACACCCCGTACTCCACCACGCCCACGCTGCGGCAGGGATGGAACCCCATGCCTTTGCGCTTGCGCGCGTTCTGCACGCGGCAGTCGACGATGCGGTAGGTCAGCTCGTCGCCTTCCACGAGGATCTCGTCGACGTTCGCGGCCGACTGGCAGCGCAGCGCGAGCGCGCGGGCCAGACCCTCGATGCCGGGGCGCTCGTCCAGCCCGAGGAACTTCTTGATGCGTCGCGCCTCCGACACGCTGAAGCGCCGCCACGCCTCGATGTCGTGGCGCACGGCCGTGTCCATGCCATCTTCTCGTTCGAGGGACTGAAACCAGGTGCCGTCGAGGGCGATGAGGTTCTTCGCGTATATCTCCAGAAGCTCGACGAGCTCGTCTTTCCCAAGGTTGCGCAAGGTGTCGTTCATATGGGTGCTCCATCTTCTCGCTTTGGCTGGCGCGTATATCGCGTACGTAGGAATTATACTGCGCGCGAACGGATCCGGTTTTCCTCCCGCGTTCCTCAAATGGGCGGATCTATGGGTCTCGCCCTTCAGGTCGAGCGCAGGGCGGACGTTCGGACGGGCTGCCGGAGCTTCGGCGATTGCTGTACCGAACGGCGAAAACCGTTATACTGAATCGTTGCAACCATCCAACGAAGAGCTTCGATCAACGGAGAACCGACACTATGAGCATCGATAGTTTTGAAGCGAGCCGCAAGCGCTCCGACGAGATCCGCGCCGATCTTCCCATCCACCCCGAGAAGTACACTATGCTCACGGGCGACCGTCCCACGGGCCGTTTGCACATGGGCCACTACTTCGGCACCATCCGCGAACGCGTCGCGCTGCAGGACATGGGCATAACCACGCGCATCATCATCGCCGACTACCAGGTGATCACCGATCGCGACACCACCGAGCACATCCAGGACAACGTGTACAACATGGTGGTGGACTACCTGGCCTGCGGCATCGATCCCGAGAAGACCATCATCTTCACGCATTCGGCCGTTCCGGCGCTGAACCAGCTCATGCTGCCCTTCCTGTCGCTGGTCACCGAGTCCGAGCTTTTGCGCAACCCCACGGTGAAGTCCGAGATGGACGCGTCGGGCCATGCGCTCACGGGGCTTCTGCTCACGTATCCGGTGCACCAGGCGTGCGACATCCTGTTCTGCAAGGGCAACATCGTGCCGGTGGGCAAGGACCAGCTGCCGCACATCGAGCAGACCCGCCAGGTTGCGCGCCGTTTCAACGAGCGCTACGGCCACGTGTTCCCCGAGCCCGAAGGCGTGCTGAACGACGCGGTGGAGATCCCCGGCCTCGACGGGCGCAAGATGTCGAAGAGCTACGGAAACGCCATCAGCCTGTCGCTGACCGCGGAGGAAACCGCCAAGCTCATCAAGAAGTCGAAGACCGACGCCGACCGCATGATCACCTACGACAAGGAGAACCGCCCCGGCGTGTCGGCGCTCCTCACCACCGCCGCGCTGTGCACGGGCCGCACCGAGGTCGACATCGCCGAGGAGATCGGCGACGGCGGGTCGGGCACGCTCAAGAAGTACGTCACCGAGAGCGTGAACGAGTTCCTGGCGCCCATCCGCGAGCGTCGCGTGCAGCTGGCCGGTGACATGGACTACATCAAGGACGTGCTGCACGAGGGCAACCGCCGTGCCAACGAGATCGCGAACGCCACGCTCGATGAGGTAAGAGAAGCCATGAACATGGTTTATTAGACTTTTTGGCTTATGAACTGGCCTTATCATTGGAAATCTTGCAAGTGCCCAATTTTTGAAAATTCGGTATTGCGAAATGATGAGGTTCCGGTATAATCTTCACTTGCGCGATCAAGGGCGCACATTCCTCGGTAGCTCAACGGCAGAGCATCCGGCTGTTAACCGGAGGGTTGTAGGTTCGAATCCTACCCGGGGAGCCAGAATTTAACGGCAGGCCAGACGAACAGTCTGGTCTGTTTTTTTATTCCGTCGCATTCGGTATCGCATCGCCTGTCGCATCCGGCACCTTTCGCCTCGCGCACTTCGAAAAGTGCTGATCTTGTGTGCGAGCAAGTATCGGGCTCTGCTCCTCGGATTCTCCGTTGCAGGGCTTATACTGAGGTAGGCGACAACACGTCGCTTATGATCGCAACGCTGACAACACGGTTGCATGCGTCGCAGTATGAGCCCTTCGGGGTGGAAAGCTAGGTTTGTATGTCTCAAGGTACGGTTAAGTGGTTCAGCTCTGAAAAAGGTTACGGCTTCATCTCCCAGGAGAACGGCGAAGACCTGTTCGTCCATTTCAGCGAGATTCAGGGCGACGGCTACAAGAGCCTCGACGAAAACGCCAAGGTGGAATTCGTGATCGCGTCCGGTTCCAACGGCAAGAGCCAGGCCACGCAGGTGTGCGTGCTCTAAAGCTCTGAACGCATGAACGAGCAAAAGCGGCCCTTAGGGGCCGCTTTTTTTGCATGCAAGGCCGGGCTCTGCGGATCACGCTTCGCCGCGCAGCTTCTTCTCGCAGTCACGGATGGTCTTGTCGTAGTTGTCGATCTTGAAGTTCAGGCGATCGAGGCCGGCCTGCATCTCGGCGATGCGCTGCTCCACGAGCGCACGTTGCTCCTCGAGCAGCGTTTTGCGCGCTTCGAGGGTCGAGTCGCCCTGGTCGTACAGCGCCATGTACTCGATGAGCGCCTCGATGGACACGCTGGCGGCCCGCATGCACTTCACGAACTGCACGCGCGCGCAATCTTGCTCGCTGTAGTCGCGGATGCCGCTTGCCGTGCGGGTGACGTTCGGCAGCAGGCCGATGCGCTCGTAATAGCGCAGCGTGTCGGCGGACAAGCCGTATTCCTTGCTCACTTCGGCGATCTTCATGGGAAGCTCCTTACCTCGTAGGTGCATTGAACCACATGGAGTCCACTCCAAGTCAAGCGATGGCGGGCAAGTCGGTTCGGATTCGCGTGTTCCCTTGACTTGGAGTGGGCTCAAAGGGATAGGATGGGTTCGTCGGACAGGGAAGGCGAAGGGCGGCAGGATGCCGGAACGCCTTCCGGTGAAAGGAAGGATGCATCATGGACATGAAGGAGAGCCTGGGGCCGGCGGCGGTGTTCCCGCTGGGCGAGGAGAACGAGGCGTACGCGCAGTACTTCGTCGGCACGAGCTATCTGGCGTCGCTGACCGGGACGGATGCGGGCGTGAGCGTGAGCAACGTGACGTTCGAGCCGGGATGCCGCAACAACTGGCACGTGCACCATGTGGGGGGCCAGATCCTGCTGGTAACGGGCGGGCGCGGCTACTGCCAGGAATGGGGCCGGCCCGCGCGCGAGCTCAAGCCGGGCGATGCGGTGAGCATCCCGCCCGAAACGAAGCATTGGCACGGGGCGGCGCCGGACAGCTGGTTCTCGCACGTGGCCATCGCCGTGCCAGCCGAAGGCGCGTCGAACGAGTGGCTGGAGCCCGTCTCGGATGAGGAGTACGCCGCGCTGGCATAGCGCTCGCGGATGCTCACGGCTCGCACCGATATAGGAGCTTTCTGCGATTGGAGAAGCCGTTTCGCCGCAGGCGGCTTCTTCCGGTATCATAGACAAGTTGCGCCTGCGGGCGCAGCACCGCACCGAACCGCAAGCAGAAAGCGCGCACGCACCATGATCATGCAGCTCGAACATATCTCGAAGTCGTTCGGAGGGCGCCAGCTCTTCCACGACGTGACGTTCCGCCTGGAAGAATACGAGCGCCTGGCGCTCGTAGGCCCGAACGGCGCCGGCAAGACCACCATGCTCAACATCATCTCGGGCGCCGAGGATCCCGACGAGGGCCGTGTGCTGTTCGCGAAGGGCGCGCGCGTGGGCTACCTCGAGCAGGAGGCCATCGAGATGGCCGACCAACCCATCTTCGAGGAAGTCATGTCCTCGCAGGTGGAGGTGCTGGAAGCCGAGCGCCGCCTGCACAAGCTGGAAGCCGAGCTGGGCGAGGCTCCCACGCCGCAGCAGCTTGCCGCCGCCGGGCGCGCCCGCGACGCCTACGAGGTGCTGGGCGGCTACACCATCGAGGCGAAGGTGCGCAGCGTCATGTTCGGCCTGGGCTTCAAGGAGGCCGACCTCGCACGCTGCACCACCGAGTTCTCGGGCGGCTGGCAGATGCGCATCGCGCTGGCGAAGCTGTTCATCCGCAACCCCGAGGTGCTGCTGCTCGACGAGCCCACCAACCACCTCGATCTGGAGAGCGTGAAGTGGCTCGAGGGCTTTTTGCGCGGCTACGCCGGCACGGTCATCGTGGTCAGCCATGACCGCGCGTTCATGGACAACATGGTGGACCGCGTGGCCGAGGTGGACAACGGCCAGGTGAACCTGTACAAGGGCAACTACTCGGCCTACCTCAAAACGCGCGAGGAGCGCCTGGAACGCCTGCGCGCCGAGGCGGCGAAGCAGGCCGAGGAGATCGCCCATATGGAGGCGTTCATCGAGAAGTTCCGCTACAAGGCCACGAAGTCCAAGCAGGTGCAGGACCGCGTGAAGAAGCTCGAGAAGATCAAGCGCATCGAGCTTCCCGAGGAGAAGAAAACCGTCAAGTTCAACTTCAAGCAGCCGCCGCGCACGGGCGACGAGGTGGTGCGCGCCCGCGGCCTCGTGAAGCGCTACGGCGACAAGGCCGTGTACGACGGCTTCGACTTCACCATGTACCGCGGCGACAAGATCGCGCTTGTGGGCCCCAACGGCGCGGGCAAGTCGACGCTGCTCAAGATGATCGCGGGCGCCATCGAGCCCGATGCGGGCACTATCGAGTACGGCGTGCACGTGTCGAAGACCTACTACGCGCAGCACCAGCTGGAGGAGCTGCATCCCGGCAACACCGTGTTCGAAGAGCTCGACCGCGTGGCGCCGGGTTGGAGCGTCTCGCAGGTGCGCACGCTGCTGGGCGCGTTCCTGTTCACGGGCGATGCGGTGGACAAGAAGGTGAGCGTGCTGTCCGGTGGCGAGAAGAGCCGCCTCGCGCTGGCGAAGATGCTGGTGGCCCCGCGGCCGCTTCTGTGCCTCGACGAGCCGACGAACCATCTCGACATCGCCAGCGCCGACATCCTGGAGCAGGCGCTCAAGGTGTTCGAGGGCACGATACTCTTCATCACGCACGACCGTCACCTCATCCGCGGGGTGGCGAACCGCATCGTGGAGATCGAGCCCGGGCGCGCGACGAACTACGACGGCGACTACGACTACTACCTGTTCAAGAGCGGACAGCTGGACGGCGACGGCCCTAGCGGCCCGTCGCTTGTGGACGAGATGCTGGACGAAGGCCCCAAAGCGAAGGCGGCGGGGAAGGGCAAGGACGCCAAGGGTGCGAAAGGGAAGGCGGTTGCGAAGACTCCGGCTGCGGCGAGCGGGTCCCAAGCCGAGCTCACGGCGCCGCGCGCGAGTTCGCCCAAGACCAAGGAGCAGAAGCGCCGCGAGGCTGAAGCGCGCAACCGCGCCTACGCCGCGCTCAAGAACCATCGCAAACGCATCGCCGAGCTGGACAAGCAGATGGAGCGCGACAACGCGCGCATGGCCGAGCTGCTGGAACTCATGGCGGACCCTGCCTTCTACATCAACGAGGACGCCTCGTCCGATGCCGTGGCCGAGCATGCCAAGCTCAAGCAGCGCCTGGCCGCAGCCGAGGAAGAATGGTTCCTGCTCACCGAGGAACTGGAGGAAGAGATGGCGAAGCAGGCGGAACAGCTGTGACGCAGTCTTTGAACATCGTGCTGGTCGAGCCGGAGATTCCGCAGAACACCGGCAACATCGCGCGCACGTGCGCCTGCACGGGAGCGCGGCTGCACCTCGTGGAGCCCATGGGGTTTCGCCTGACGCAGAAGAACCTGGCGCGCGCGGGATGCGACTACTGGGACGAGGTGGACATCGTGCGCTGGCCGTGCACGGAGGCCTTCTTCGAGGCTCATGCGGCCGACGAGTTGCACCTGTTCACCGGACAGGCTCGTCGCGGGTTCGGCGACGTGGCGTACGGGGAGGGATCCTTCCTCGTGTTCGGTCGCGAGAGCCGGGGCCTGCCCCTCGGCCTCATCGAGGCGCACGCGAGCCGCTGCGTGCGCATCCCCATGCGCGAGGGCCTGCGCAGCCTCAACCTGTCCAACGCCGTGGCGGTGGCCGCCTACGAGGCCCTGCGCCAGCAAGGGTGGCCGGGACTGGGGTAAGCGCTGCGGGCGGGCTGATCCAGCCGCCCATGCGGCCATTCCTTGCTTTAGCGGGATAAAGCACGCGGTAGGTGCGGGTTGCGTGTATACTTGACCGCATTGTCTGCGTCACGTATCAAGGAGGTCGTTCCCATGGCTCGAGTGTACAACTTCTCCGCCGGTCCCGCCGTTCTGCCCGAGGAGGTGCTGCGCGAAGCCGCTGACGAGATGCTCGACTATCGCGGTTGCGGCATGTCCGTCATGGAGATGAGCCATCGCTCCAAGCCCTTCGCCGCCATCATGGAGGCCGCCGAGCAGGACATCCGCGATCTCATGGGCATCCCCGACAACTACCGCGTGCTGTTCCTGCAGGGCGGCGCGTCCACGCAGTTCGCGATGATCCCCATGAACCTCATGAAGAACAAGGTGGCCGACTACATCGTAAGCGGCTCGTGGTCGAAGAAGGCGTTCAAGGAAGCGAAGATCTTCGGCGATGCCCGCTGCGTCGCCTCCTCCGAGGACGAGAACTTCAGCTACGTGCCCGACGTGCGCGCTCTCGAGCTGTCCGACGACGCCGACTACGTCTACATCTGCCAGAACGAGACCATCTACGGCACCGTGTACCACGAGCTGCCCGACACGAACGGAAAACCGCTGGTGGCCGACGTGTCGTCGTGCTTCCTGTCCGAGCCCATGGACGTGTCGAAGTACGGCCTCATCTACGGCGGCGTGCAGAAGAACGTGGGCCCCGCCGGCGTGACCATCGTCATCATCCGCGACGACCTCGTGTCCGAGCCTTTGCCCGGCACGCCCACCATGCTGCGCTACGACACGCACGTCGACGCGAAGAGCCTGTACAACACGCCGCCCGCCTACGGCATCTACATGTGCGGCAAGGTGTTCCAGTGGCTGAAGGCCCAGGGAGGCCTCGAGGCCATGAAAGAGCGCAACGTTGAGAAGGCGCAGCTCCTGTACGACTTCCTCGACCAGAGCGCGCTGTTCAAGGGCACCGCGCGCAAAGAGGACCGCTCCATCATGAACGTGCCGTTCGTCACCGGCAGCGACGAGCTGGACGCGAAGTTCGTCGCCGAGGCGAAGAAGGTCGGCATCGAGAGCATCAAGGGCCACCGCAGCGTGGGCGGCATGCGCGCCAGCATCTACAACGCCATGCCCCGCGAAGGCGTCGAGGCGCTCGTGAAGTTCATGGACGAGTTCGAGCGCGAGAACGCGTAGACGGCGCGAAGCGCTTACAATCGAAGAAGCGCCCGGCCGAACGGTCGGGCGCTTCTCATTGGAGCGATGGTGAACCGGGGCTCCTAGTACGCGCTCCAGCCGCCGTCGATGGTGAGGGTCTCGCCGTTGATGAAGCCGGCCTGGTCGGAGGCCAGGAACACCGCGGCGGCGGAGATCTCCTCGGGGGTGCCGGAGCGGGTGGCTCCGGCGTAGCCCGTCGTTGCCTTCGCCATGCCGCGCTCGCTGGGCTGGCGCATCCCGACGCCGATGTTCGTCTGCGTGTTGCCGGGGCAGATGGCGTTGCAGCGGATGCCGGTGTCGGCGTACATGAACGCCACGTTCTTCGTCAGGCCCACGACGGCGAATTTCGAGGCCGTGTAGGCGCAGCCTCCTCGTCCGGCGCACAGGCCCGACAGCGACGCGGTGTTGATGATGACGCCGCCTTCGCCGCGCTCCATGAAGTAGCGGACGGCTTTGCGCGTGCCGTACATGACGCTGTTCAGGTTCACCTTCATGAGGCGCTCCCATACGTCGTCGTCCATCTCGGCGATGGGAAGCAGGTTGTCCATGATGCCGGCGTTGTTCACGATGATGTCCATCTGCCCGAACGTCTGGACGGCGCGGTCGACCATGCCCTCCACGTCGTCTCGGTTCGACACGTCCACCTTGACGACGTCCAGCTTGTCTCCGTACTCGGCCAGCTCCTGCTTGAGCGCGGCGAGAGCCTCCTCGTTGAGGTCGGCGGCCAGGCAGCTTGCGCCCGCCTCCAGGAAGCGTTGGACGATGCTCTTGCCGATGCCGGAAGCGCCTCCGGTGATGACGGCGGTCTGACCTGCGAGAACGGGGTTGTGACGTGCTTCTGACATGGCGATGGCTCCTTTTCGCGATCGGGAAATCATGCACGAAGCGTACCATGCGCGCCGGGTCGCGCTGAACCGGTTCCGCGGCGAAAGGCCTGTTCGGCGCTGAACGCGGGGCTCGCGCGACACGAGCGGCGCGAAAACGTTTTCCAGCGGCGCTGGCGCCGGGCATCTTCGCTCCAAAAACACGCCTCAGCGACCGAGGCGTGTTTTTGGAGCGAAGATGCGTTTCCGCATGCCGAGTCCGGCTTCGCGGCGTTCGCTCCTTGTGAAGTTTCCCCTCCGGCGCATGTCGCCCTCTGCGGTTGCGGTAGACTGATCGCATTATGATTTCGATACCCTACCTTATATGCTCCATTCTGAGCTTCGTGCCCGCCATCGTGTGCCACGAGGCGTGCCACGGCTTCGCCGCCTACAAGCTGGGCGATCCCACGGCCAAGCGCGCGGGGCGGCTGTCGTTCAACCCGCTCAAGCACATCGACCCCTTCGGCACGGTGATCATGCCGCTTCTGCTCATGGCCATGAACATGCCGGTGTTCGGCTACGCGAAGCCGGTGCCGTACAACCCAGCCTACTTCAAGGATCCGCGCAAGGGCGACCTCATCGTGGGCCTCGCCGGGCCTGCGGCCAACCTCGTGCTGGCCGTCCTGGGCGCGGTCGTGTACACGCTCGTCATGCTCGTGCTGCCGGTGAGCGCGCTGGCGCAGAACGACGTCTTCTACTACTTCCTCACGTTGTTCCTTCCCATGTTCTCGCTCATCAACCTGTATCTCATGTTCTTCAACCTGCTGCCCATCCCGCCGCTGGACGGCTCGTCCATCTTCGCGTTCTTCCTGCCGCAGAAGTATCTGCCGCAGTATTACAAAGTGCAGCGCTATGCGATGCCGGTGTTCCTCATCGCGGTGCTCCTCGTGCCGTACGTGCTGCATTTCAATCCCATCGGCATCTACCTGGACGCGACGGCCGGCAACGTGTTCGACCTGCTGTTCTCCTTTGGCAGGTAGCAGGGCGGCTCCATGTCGTACAAGGTTCGCATAGACAGCTTCGAGGGGCCGTTCGACCTTTTGCTGTACCTGGTCAGCCGCCAGAAGGTGGATATCGGCGCTATCTCCATCACGCAGATCGCCGACCAGTACCTTGCCGAGGTGTCGCGCATGGACAACCTCGATCTCGACGTGGCAAGCGACTTTCTGCTGGTGGCTTCCACGCTGCTGGAGATCAAGGCCGAAAGCCTGCTGCCGCGCGAGCGCGACGCGGTGGCCGAAGAGTTCGAGGAGCTGGCGCCAAGCGAGGCGCGCGACATCCTCGTTGAGCGCCTGCTGGCCTACAAGCAGTACAAGAACGCTGCCAGCGCGCTGCACATGCGCTTCGTGTCCGAGGGACGCATGCATCCGCGCCCGTTCGGGCCCGACGCGTGCTTCTTGAACCTCATGCCCGACTACCTGAAGGGCGTCACGATGGACGGCCTGGCGCTGCTGGCCGCTCGCGCCTTCGCGCGCCGCGACGTGTTCCTGCTGGAATCGGAGCACATCGCTGCGAAGCCCATCCCCGTGGAGGTGCACGTGCGCGCCATCCACCAGCGCATCCAGAACAAGAAGACGCTGCGCTTCTCGGAACTGGTGGACGAGCGCACGCCGGTGCCGGTGGTGGTGGTGACGTTCCTGGCCGTGCTCGAGCTGTACAAGCGCGCCATGGTGAAGATCGAGCAGGCCGAGCTGTTCGGCGATATCGACATACGCTACATCGAAGGGTCGGGCGAGCTCGTGCTCACGGGCGATGACTCGCTGACCTCGGTGGAGGAGGGGTAGGATCCATGTTCCAAGGCTTGCAGGACAACCAGCTGAAGGGCGCGATCGAAGCCATGCTGTTCGTCACGGACGAGCCGGTGGGCACCATCGCGTTGGCCGACATGCTGGAGGTGGAGCCTGGCCAGGTGGAACGCGCGCTCGTGGAGCTGCGGGATCAGCTGGAAGGCGAGAACCGCGGCATCCAGCTGCGCGAGGTGGCCGGCGGCTGGCGGCTGTACACGCACCCCGCCTACCACGAGCTCATCGAGCGCTACGTGCTGTCGTGGGACACGCGCAAGCTGTCGCAGGCGGCCATGGAGACGCTCGCCATCGTTGCGTACCTGCAGCCGGTGACGCGCTCGGGCGTGGCCTCGGTGCGCGGCGTGAACTCCGACAGCTCCATCAACTCGCTCGTTGAGAAGGGGCTCGTGCGCGAGGCGGGCGTAGCCGACGCGCCCGGCAGCCCCACGCTCTATGCCACCACGCGTGCGTTCTTGGAGAAGTTCGGCCTGCGCTCCACGGCCGATCTGCCCGATCTCGACCAGTTCGCGCCCGACGACGATACGCGCGCCTTCATTCGTGAACGCCTGAGCGCCACGCGCGAGGACGCGTTTGTCGCCGATGACGCGCGCCTGGACGGCGGCGAGGCCGATCCTCTGGACGGCGTGCGGTTCGAGCTGGACGACGAAGGGTCGGGGAGCGTCGCGGAAAGCCCGCGCGAGGAGGCGGCCTCGGACGCGGCCCAGCAGATGCTGGCCGAAGCTATGGCCAGCGGATTCGGCCTCGTGGAGAAGATCGACTTCGACAACCTGACGTTCGAGACGGACGATGAGTAGGCTTTCCGCGCTCGGCGCCGGCGGCGGCGATACCCAGTCGCTCAGACAGTCCTCGCTTCGCTGCGGAACTCGCTTGGTGGGCACCGCCGCCGCCGGCGCCGAGCGCCGTGCGTCTTGCGTCGTCGTCTCGAACGACGGGTTTCCGAAGATCGGAGGCAGGAGGTGAGCGACATGGGAGAGGTATCCGATTGCGAGAGCCGCATCGTTCCCATGCGGTTGCAGAAGTTCCTTGCTCGGGCCGGGGCGGCTAGCCGGCGGGGGTCGGAGAACCTGATGACGGCGGGGCGCGTGACGGTGAACGGCGAAGTGGTCACCGAGCTGGGAAGCAAGGTGGATCCGCTCGTGGACGAGGTGGCGGTGGACGGCGCGGTCGTGCGCCTGGCCGACGGGCCCGTCACCATCATGCTGCACAAGCCGGCCGGGTTCGTCACCACCATGTCCGATCCGCAGGGGCGACCCACCGTGGCCGAGCTCGTGCCGACCGAGCGCTATCCGGGGCTGTTCCCCATCGGGCGGTTGGACTTCGATACGACGGGCCTGCTGCTGTTCTCCACCGACGGCGAGCTGGGCAACGGCCTGCTGCATCCGAAGCACCACGTGACGAAGCGCTACCTGGCCTGCGTCGAGGGTCGTCCGACCGAGCGCGATCTGGAGTTTCTGCGGCGCGGCATCGAGCTGGACGACGGCCCGACGCAGCCGGCCGACGTGCGCGTGGTGGAGGGCGGGGCGGCCCGCCATGCCGAGCGTCTGCTGGAGATCCCCGCCGCCGTGCCGCCGCGCTCCTCGAAGGAGTACGCGGCCGTGTGCGAAGGGCGCGCGACGCGGCGCTCCATCGTGCGCTTGGGCATTCGCGAGGGCCGCAAGCGCCAGGTGAAGCGCATGATGGTCGCCGTCGGCCATCCGGTGCTGGCGCTTCATCGCGATTCGTTCGGCCCGCTCGCGCTGGGCGATCTGCCGCGCGGGGCGTGGCGCGCGCTCGATGCCGAAGAAGTGGCGGCGCTCCACCAGGCCATCGGACGTGTCGAATAATGCTAGAATGAAACCCGCAGGAGATCGCGCGGCGGGAGCCTGCGGAACACGGAATGAACCCCTATGCTAGAAAGGCGCTCCCGTTTCATGGCACACCAGCATACAACGCAATCTGATCAGGCGTTTCGCCGTATAGCGGTGGTAGGTTTCGGACTGGTGGGCGCCTCGTTCGCCGCCGCTGCGCGCGCGGCGTATCCCGACACGCGGGTGCTGGCCGTCGACATCGACGAACGCACGCTGGCCGAAGCCGTCGAGCGCGGCTGGGCCACGGACGGCGCGCTGCCCGACGACCCTGCGTTCGAGCGCTTCGTCGGCGACGGCTGCGACCTCGTGGTGCTTGCCACGCCCGTCGGCGCGGCGGAGCGCTACTTCGAAGACCTCGCGCGGTGGGACTATCGCGGCATCGTCACGGACACCGCCTCCACGAAGGCGCGCATCACGGCTTTGGCCGAGCGCGTCCTGCCGCACCCCGAGAACTTCGTGCCCGGGCATCCCATGGCCGGCTCCGAGGTGAACGGCATCGAAGGCGCGCGGCCCGACCTGTTCAAGGGCGCGCACTGGATACTCTGTCCCGGTGCCGATACGCCCGCCGAGCACTTCCCGCGCCTGCACGAGCTGGTCACGTCCATCGGGGCGCGCGTCATCGCGCTGCCGCGCGATGATCACGACAAAGCGGTAGCCGTGGTCAGCCACGTGCCGCATATCGTGGCCTCTTCGCTCGTGCAGTTGGCAAGTCGCCATGCCGACGACCAGCAGGCGCTCATGCGCCTGGCCGCCGGAGGCTTCAAGGACTCCACGCGCATTGCGGCCGGTTCGCCCGAGCTGTGGTGCGGCATCGCCTTCGACAACAAGGAGGCGCTGTCCGACGGGCTCGACGAGATCCGAGGCATCATCGGCGCGTTCGCCGACGCGCTGGCGTCCGACGATCGCGCGGCGCTCACTGCGCTTTTGGCCGACGCGGCGGCCGCGCGCCGCGCGCTGCCGGCCGCCTGGGTGCCCTCGACGGAGCGTCTGCTGGAAGTGCGCATCCCCATGGAGGACCGTCCGGGCGTCGTGGCCGAGGTGACCACCGTCACCAGCTCGGTGGGGTGCAACATCCAGTCCATCGAGATCGACCACGTCACGGAGGACAGCGCCGTGCTCAGCCTCGTGCTCACCGACGAGGGCGATATCGGCCAGCTGTCCGCCCAGCTCATCAACGCAGGATTTTCAGTATCGTTCAGTCCCTTGACGGCAAAGGAGCATACCCATGTCGCATGAAGCAAACGCCACCGTCGTCAACCCGTTGCCGGCGCCCCTGCGCGGCTCGGCCTCGGTTCCGGGCGATAAGTCCATCTCGCATCGAGCCGTGCTGTTCGCCGCCATGGCCGAGGGCACCTCGCGGCTTTCGGGCGTGCTCGACTCCGAGGACGTGCGCTCGTCCATCAGGGCCGTAGGCCAGCTGGGCGCGCAGGTGTCGCTCGAGAAGCAGCCCGACGGCAGCTTGGCGGGAGGCATCGCGGGGTGGGGCGCCGCCGGCCCCTCGCAGCCCGATGCCCCCATCGACTGCGGTAACTCCGGCACCACGGTACGCCTGCTCATGGGCGTGTTGGCGCCGTGGAACGTGCGCGTGGAGCTGACGGGCGACGACTCGCTGCAGCGTCGTCCCATGCGTCGCATCACCGCGCCGCTCATGAAGATGGGCGCGCGCTTCGAGCCTGAAGGGCGCGAGACGCTGCCGCTCACGGTGTGCGGCTCAACGGGCCTGCGCGCGATAACCTACGACGCCCCCATGGCGTCGGCCCAGCTTAAAACCGCCGTGCTGCTGGCAGGCGTGTACGCTCGCGGCACCACGACGCTCAACGAGCCTTCGCCCTCGCGCAACCACACCGAGCTCATGCTGCCCGAATTCGGCGTGACCACCACGGCGGCCGACCGCACGGCCAGCGTGACGGGTCCCGCTGCGCTTCGGGCCTGCGAGGTGCAGGTGCCGGGCGATCCGTCTTCGGCGGCGTTCCTCGTCTGCGCTGCCGTGTTGAAGCCCGACAGCTCCATCCAGGTGGAGAACGTCAGCTTGAACACCGCGCGCATCGGGTTCACGCGCACGCTCGAGCGCATGGGCGCCGATATCAGCGTGCGTCACACGGGAGCGGCGGGCAAGGAGCCCTACGGCATCGTTTCGGCGTGCTACACGCCGAACCTGCACGGGTGCGAGGTGCCGGCCGACAAGATCGCCACTATCGTCGACGAAGTGCCGGTGTTGGCGCTCGTGGCGGCTCACGCGCGCGGCGTCACCGTGTTCCGCGAGGTCGGCGAGTTGCGCGTGAAAGAGACCGACCGCCTGGCCGCCATCGTGGAGGGGCTTGAGACTCTCGGCGTGGACGCGTGGATCGACGGCAACGATCTGTTCGTGGAAGGCCAGCCGGGCTTGCAAGTGCCCGCCGGCGCCGCATTCGACTCGAAGAGCGACCACCGTCTGGCCATGACCTGGGCGCTCGCCGGCCTGTGCGGCAACGCTCCCGTCGAAGTGGAGAACTTCGACTCCGTGAAAATCAGCTATCCGCAGTTCCTCACCGATATCGAAAGGTTGGCACGATGATCATTGCCATCGACGGCCCCAGCGGGGCCGGCAAGTCCACGGTCGCGAAGGCCGTCGCCCGCGAGCTGGGCTTCTCCTGCCTCGACACGGGCGCGATGTACCGCGCCGTCGCCTGGCGGGCGTTGCAGGACGGGGTTCCCTTCGACGACGACGAAGCGCTCGGCCGCCTCGCGCGCGCCCACGACATCGCCTTCGCGCACGAGGAGGGCGAGCCGGTTCCGCGGCGCGTTTCCATCGGCGGCATCGACGTGACCGATGCAATCCGCACGGCCGAGATCGACCGCGCCGTGAGCCCCGTGTCGGCCGCCCCCTCCGTGCGCGCGGCGCTTCTAGAGCAGCAAAGGCGCATCGGCCGCGCGGGCGACTACGTGGTGGAGGGCCGCGACATCGGCACCACCGTGTTCCCCGAGGCTCCGGTGAAGGTGTTCCTCACCGCATCGGCTGAGGAGCGCGCGCATCGCCGCGTGCGCCAGAACGTCGACCGCGGCGTGGGCTCCGTCGACTACGACGAGGTGCTCACCGACATCCGCCGTCGCGACGATCAGGACTCCTCGCGCGCCACCTCGCCTTTGCGCCCGGCCGACGATGCCGTGCGCCTGGATTCCACCGGCCGCTACATCGAAGAGGTCATCGAGGACATTTGCTCCCTTGCTCTACGAGCAAGGGAAAGAGCCGACGCTGCGGCTTCCACCAGCACCCGATCCGCGGCCGCTGGTGGAAGCTTGCGTACCGAAGTACGCGGCGCTTCCGCCAGCGATTCCAGCTCGGGCACCGCGGAAACCGTTGCTGACCTTATGAACGACCAGGAGGGTTCCTGTCGATGAGCCTGTTCCTTCCGTACGAGAAGATGTGGGATATGCCGCTGGGCGGCACGTCCGACGAGAAGCAGGTGCCGCACTGGGCCGGCAACCTCATCTGGGGCTTCTTGGCTTTCGTGTTCAAGATCTGCTTCCGCTACCGGGTCGACCACCGCGAGAGTTTGCGCGGTTTCAAGGACAAGACCGGGGTGGTGGTCGTCGGCAACCATACGTCGTTCCTCGACGTGGCGTTTATGTACCTGGCCGGACGGCCCTCGCAGTGGGTGCGCTTCCTCGGGCGCGAGAACCTGTTCGGCAACGCGCACGGTCTGGTGGGCCAGGTGCTGTCGCGCGTGGGCGCGTTTCCCATCAAGCGCGACGCGGCCGACCGCACCGCCATCAAGCGTGCAACGCGCATGCTGAAGAACAACGAGATCGTGGGCATCATGCCCGAGGGAACCCGTCGCGGCAAGAGCGACCGCACGCCCGAGCTGCACTCGGGCGCCGCGTTCATCGCGAAGATGGGGCACGCGCCCATCCTGCCCATGACCGTGCGCAACGCCGAGCATGTGAAGCACAAGGGCGAGCGCTTCCGCTTCCCGAAGATCACCATCGAGTACGGCGACCCCGTGCTCGTCGAGGACTTCGACTTCCTGCCGAAGGAGGACCGCTTGGACGGCTGCTCGTGGTACGCGATGCGCGAGTGCTTCGCGCTGTCGCTGAACGTGCCGCGCGAGCAGGTGGACATGCCGGCGCTGTTCCCCGGCGGCAAGGACTTCACGACCGTGTTCGCCGAGCACCCCGTCCCGCACCATACGACGGCCGAGGTCGTCGCCGGTATCGAGGCAAAGGCCGCCGCGAAGGTGGCGAAGGCGGCCGAGGCTGCGAAGGTTCAGGAGGTCGCATGAGAGTGGTGAAGGCAAGCTACGCCGGGGCGTGCTACGGCGTGCAGCGCGCGCTCGACATGGCCGTCGAGGCCAGCGCCAGCGGCGAGGGCGCATCCACGTTGGGCCCGCTCATCCACAATCCGCAGGTGGTGGCCGAACTGGCGGCGCGCGGCATCCGCGCGGTCGACGGCCCCGAGAACGTCGAGCGCGGCTCGGTGATCATCCGCAGTCACGGCGTGACCCCCGCGGTGCGCCGCGCGGTGGAAGAACGCGAGCTGCCCCTCATCGACGCCACGTGCCCGCACGTCGCCCGCGCACAGAAGGCCGCCGCCGATCTCGCACGCCGCTGCGGCTGCGTCGTGGTGGTGGGGGAGGAGGGCCATCCCGAGGTGGAAGGCCTTGTGGCCTACGCGCGCGAAGCGGGGGGCGAGGTGTTCGTGGTCGCCGCCCCGGGCGACCTGCCTGCGAGCATCGAGGCGCCGGTGGGCATCGTCGTGCAGACGACGCAAACCCGCGAGGCGCTGGACGCGGTGGTCGAGGCGCTCGCCGCGCGCGGCATCCGGCCCGAGGTGAAGAACACCATCTGCTTCGCTACGCGCCAGCGCCAGGAATCGGCCGCGGCGCTCGCTGACGAGGTGGACGCCATCGTGGTCATCGGCGGCCGCAACTCGTCGAACACCACGCGCCTGGCCGACATCTGCGCCGCCGCGTGCCCGCGCACCCACCACGTGGAGGCGCCCGAGGAGCTGGATCCCTCCTGGTTCATCGGCTGCGAGAGCGTCGGCGTCACCGCCGGAGCCTCCACTCCCGAAGACCAGATAGCCGCCATCGTGGAGCGTCTGGAGGCGCTGTGAGCGCGGATGCCGGAGCGCGTCCGATGCCGCCGGTGTACCCGTCGGGCGATATCGATCGCGAGGCGGCGGCCAGGCAGCGCGGCGGCTGCGGGGCGCGCGTCGAGGCGCCGCGGGCTCTCGTGCGCGCCGTCGTGGCGCACAGCCCGGCCGACGATGCGGGGTTCGAGCCTGGATGCTACGTGACCACGGTGGACGGCAGACCCGTGCGCGACCTCATCGACTGGCGCTGGCTTGCGGCCGACGACGTCATGGAGCTGGGCTACGTCGATCTCGACGGCGACGAGGGCGTCGTGGAACTGGAGCGCGAGGAGGGCGAGGACTGGGGCTTCGAGTTCGAAGGCGTCGTGTTCGACGGCGTGAGGCAATGCCGCAACGCCTGCACGTTCTGCTTCATGCGCCAGCTGCCCGACGATATGCGCTCCTCGCTCACCTTGCGCGACGACGATTTTCGCCTGAGCTTTCTCGCGGGCACCTTCGTCACGTTCACCAACCTGAAGCCCGAAGACGAACGGCGCATCGTCGAGCAGCGCATATCGCCTCTGCGCCTGTCGCTGCACGTGGCGGATCCGGAGGTGCGCCGACGCATGATCGGCAAGCACGCGCAGCACGGCATCGACGTGCTGGAGCGGCTGCTGGAATCGGGCATCGAGTTCCACGCCCAGATCGTGCTCGTGCCCGACCAGAACGACGGCGCCGTGCTGGAAGACACGCTTGCCTGGGCGTACGCGCGCCCCGGCATTCTCGACGTGTGCATCGTGCCGCTGGGATTCACGAAGCACCAGAGCGTCTTCGACCGCAGCTTCAACGACCCCGTGTCGTCGCGCGCGGTGATGGACCTCGTCATTCCGTTCCAGCGGCGCGCTCTGGCCGAGCGCGGTAGCATGTGGGCCTTCCCGGCCGACGAGTTCTACCATAACGCCTACGGCCCCGAGCTGTTGCGGAACCTGCCGCCGTCGGAGCACTACGGTGACTTCGGCATGTTCGAGGACGGCGTCGGCATCATCCGCTCGTTCGTTGACGACTGGAAAAGGGCAGAGCGCGCGGGGCTCGTCGAGCGTTGCGCCGCGGCTCTGCGCGCCGCCGACGCGCGCGTCCACTACGTGGCCGGCTGCGCGACGCGCCACTTCCTGGGCCCGCTCATCGATGCGAGCCCGCTCAAGGGGCTGCTGATCCCGCTGTTCGTGAAGAACGAGTTCTTCGGCGGCAACGTGGACGTGACGGGGCTTCTATGCGGCTGCGACATGGCCGATGCCGTGCGTGCCGAGCGCGAGCGCGGCTTGCAGCTGGCGCTCATCCCGCGCGTCGTGTTCAACGACGACGCGGTAACGCTCGATGACATGAGTTTGGAGGATATGGAAAAGCGGGCGGGCGCGCGCATGTCCGTGGTATCCTGTAACGCATCGGATTATCTCCTCGAGATCATCCACCTGGTCGGACGAACCGATCCGACCTCCTGACCGCACCAATCGAAGCAATCTGCGAGGTAGCAATATGCCTTTACCCATCGTCGCGGTGGTCGGACGGCCGAACGTCGGCAAGTCCACCTTCGTCAACCGCATAGCCCAGGCCGACGAGGCCATCGTCCACGAGATGCGCGGCGTCACGCGCGACCGCTCCTACCATGAGGCCGACTGGAACGGCGTCGACTTCAAGCTCATCGACACCGGCGGCATCGAGATGGGCGACGACGACGCCTTCCAGGGCTCCATCCGCAATCAAGCGCTGGCCGGCGCGAACGAGGCGGACGTCATCCTGTTCCTCGTGGACGGCAAGACCGGGGTCAACGCCGACGACGAGGCCGTTGCGCGCATCCTGCGCAAGACGTCCAAGCCCGTATTCCTCGTGGTGAACAAGCTGGACACCCCGAACCGCATGGACGAGGTGTGGGAGTTCTACCAGCTGGGCCTGGGCGATCCGTGGCCGGTCTCGGCCATGCACGGCCACGGGACGGGCGACCTCTTGGACGAGGTCGTGAACGAGCTGAAGAAGGTGGACCTGCCCGCCGACGCCGACGAGGAAGACGGCATCAACGTGGCCATCATCGGCCGCCCGAACGCCGGCAAGTCGTCGCTCACGAACAAGCTCACCGCCAACGACCGCTCCATCGTCTCCGACGTGGCGGGCACCACGCGCGACGCCATCGACACCCATATCGTCCACGACGGCCAGCGCTACACCATCGTGGATACCGCGGGCCTGCGCCGCAAGAGCCAGATCGACGAGGACGTGGAGTACTACGGCTTCGTGCGCGCCATGCGAGCCATCGACCGCGCCAACGTTGCGCTGCTGGTCATAGACTCCACGCTGGGCCTCACCGATCAGGATCAACGCGTCGCCGGTTTCGCGGCCGAGCGCGGCTGCGCCATGGTCATTGTGCTGAACAAATGGGATCTCATCGAGGGGCCTGAGGCGAAGGCCGAGATCCGCGAGCGCATCGCCGACCGTCTCACGTTCGTAGGCTATGCTCCGGTCATCGCCATCTCGGCGCTCACGGGCAAGAAGGTCGATCGCATCTGGGACGCCGTGAACGCGGCCTATGAGAACTACAGTCAGACCATCCCCACGAACCGCCTGAACACGTGGCTTGCAGGCATTCGAGAGTTCGGACACACGGTGAGCAAGGGCAAGGCGGTGCTGCGCATGAAGTACGTCACGCAGACGGCTACGTGTCCGCCGCAGTTCACGTTCTTCGCGAACCGCCCGGACCTCGTGGACGACAACTTCGAACGCTACCTCGAGAACCGCTTGCGCGAGAACTTCGAGCTCGTGGGCACGCCCATCAGGATCAAGTTCAAGAAGAAGGATTAGGGGTCATGGGGGATTTGCTGGTTGCGGCCGGCCTGTTCGTCGCCGCGTTCCTGTTGGGATCCATTCCCTTCGGGCTGATCATCTCGAAGGTGTTCTACCATACCGACCTGCGCGAGCACGGCAGCGGCAACATCGGCACCACCAACGCTATCCGCACGATGGGCAAGGTGGGCGGCTACGCCGTGTTCGTGCTGGACTTCGGCAAGGGCCTGCTGTCGGGCGTATTGGCTTGGGCGTTCAGCATGCAGTTCCTGCCGGGCGGCGGCCTTGAGCCCGGCGCGCTCGTCACGTACGACACCATGCTGGCCGTGGCGTTCCTCGGCTGCGTGTGGGGCCATATCTTCTGTCCGTGGCTTGGCTTCAAGGGCGGCAAGGGGATCGCGGTGGCCGTGGGCTGCCTGTTCGTGACGTTCGGCTGGATCGGCGCCTGCCTCGAGCTGCTCATCTTCATCGTGCTCGTCGTGGCGACGAAGCGCGTGTCCGTCGGCTCCATCGCGGCGGCTGCGGCCTGCCCGTTCTTCGCGCTGTACTTCTTCTGGGGCGATTGGCTGGCCTGGCTGTTCTGCACCGTCGCCGGCCTGACCGTGGTCTGGGCGCACCGCGAGAACATCAAGCGTCTGCGAGCTGGCACCGAAAGCAGGATCGGCGACAAGGGCAAGAAGAAGGAAGCGTAGGGAGCTCACATGAAGATCGCGGTTATCGGGGCGGGGTCGTGGGGGACGGCACTCGCGCAGCTGCTGGCATGCAACGGCAACGAGGTGGGGCTGTGGGCCCGCAAGCCCGAGGTGGTGGAGGCCGTCAACGCCTCGCATGCGAACCCGCGCTACCTGAGCGAGGTGGAGCTTTCCCCGCGCATCGTGGCCACGACCTCCTACGAGGAGGCCTTGGCGGGCGCGCAGGCCGCCGTCATCGTGACGCCGTCGAGCGTCATGCGCGACGTGGCCGGCGTGCTGGCCGAGGCGGTGGACGACGATTTCCCGGTGATCATCTGCTCGAAGGGCGTCGAGGAGGGAAGCGGCCTGCTGCCCGTGGAGGTGTTCGAGGCCGAGATGGGCAACGCGAGCCGCCTGGCCGTGCTGTCGGGGCCGAACTTCGCCGCGGAGGTTATCCGGGGCATCCCGTCGGGCACCGTCATCGCCGGCTCCAACGAGGAGACTGCGGCGTTCTTCCAGCAGCTGTTCGCGTCCGAGACGTTCCGCACCTACGTCAGCGACGACGTGTGCGGCGTGGAGCTGTGCGCGGCGTTCAAGAACGTAATAGCCATCGCCGTGGGCGTGTCCTACGGCCTGGGGTACGGCGACAACACGGCTGCCATGCTCATGACGCGCGGCTTGGCCGAGATGAGCCGCCTCGTCGTGCGCTGCGGCGGGCAGGCCATCACCTGCATGGGGCTGGCCGGCACGGGCGACCTCGTGGCCACGTGCACCTCCGGGCATTCGCGCAACCGTCGTTTCGGCAAGCTTCTGGCCGAAGGCGGCACGCTCGAGGAGTTCGCCGCGCAGACGCACATGGTCGCCGAAGGGGCGCTCGCGTGCAAGACGCTCAAGACCCTGGCGGACTGCTACGACGTGGAGCTTCCCATCACCGACGTCGTGCGCAGCATCGCCTGGGAGGGCGCCGACCCTCACGATGTGGCCAAGACCCTCACCAGCCGTCCGCTCACCACCGAGTTCTACGGGCTCTAGCGCGTCAATCCACACCGAGGCAACAAGGCGTTGACCGGGGGTTCACCGAACGCGCGAGCGTATTGTCGCACGGCCGCAGCGCGGGTACTCTAGTCCTTGCCAACCGAAAGAGCGGCTTTGACAATCTATCCGAGTGCCCGTCGTCTCGTCTCTCGTGTGAACCCCCCCCTCTCTCACTCTCTCTCAAACCTTCGACGGGCCGTGAGCATGCGCACCTTCCCCCTTCTCCTCTGTGCGCACTGCATAGCCTCCCTCGGGTCCCCCCAACCCAAGGGAGGCTTTTTTACGCCCGCTCTTCGGCTTCCAAGTACTTCGACGCGTCCACGCCGAGCTTCGCCAGCTTCACGGCGCCGACCCATGGGGCGCCCGCGGAAGCGACGAGGCCCGGCTTGTAGGCGAGCATCGTCACGGTAGCATCGGCGGCGAACGTCGGCCGCGCCGCGGCTCCGGTTTGCGCCGAGAGGCCGCTGGGGACGTCTGCCGCCACGGCGAACGGGGCGTCCTTGGCCTTCGCAGGCAGCGAGCGCCGCGGCCGTTCGTGCTCGCCTCGCTCGTGCGTGCGCTTGCGATGCCGCCCGCGGCCCTTGCCGCGCTTCCCCTCGAAGCGCCGGCGGTTGGCGGCCCGTATCCAGCCGGCGTACGGCTCGCGTACCTCGCCGCCGGAGAAACCGGTGCCCAGCAGCGCGTCCACCACGGCCTCGGCTTCGTCGACGGCATCGGCCAGCACGTCGGCGTCGGGTGCGATGAGCACGGACAGCGGAAGGCCGTCCTCGGCGGCTCGGGCGAACGTTTCCAACGCCGTGGAGCGCGCCGGTTCGGCATGCAGGCGCTCGGCCAGGTCGGGGGCGACCAGCGTCACGGGGTAGCCGGCCTCCGCCAGCACGCGGGCCGCCACCCACCCGTCGCCGCCGTTGTTGCCCGATCCCGAAAGCACCACGACCGGCGCCGGGTCGGGCACCCAGGCGCGCACCTCGTCGGCTACGGCCCGCCCCGCCCGGTCCATGAGCTCGGCAAGGGGCGTGCCGTCCTCGGCCACGGCACGCTCGAGCGCGGCCACCTCGTCGACGTCGAGCACGCCGCGGCGCTCGCGCGCCAGCTCCACGCCGGCCTCCGTCATGACGCGCGTTCCCGACAGCACGCCGTTCAGCATGACGAACGACCGCTTCCTCGCGCCGGCTTGCACGGCGCGCACGGCCAGCGACACGGCCCAGGCCGTCATGAAGGCCGTCCACGCTCCTACGACGGCCGCCCGGTGTTCGGCGGCGAACGCCGCGAGAGCGTTCATCTCGCCGACCTGTGCCGCGTCGAGGTCCAGCACGCCGAACAGCAGCGCGAACGGCGCCCAGCCGAACAACGCCAACAGCCCGTAACGTGCGAGGTACTGGTACCAGTGCGCCGGGGTCGCGTCCGTCCTCACGATGCGTAGCCTCAGCAGCTTCTGCGCCAGCGTCTGCCCGCGGGTGAGTGCAGGAACCAGCGCGAAGAACGCTGCGAACGATACCGCGTCCGCGACCTGCACCGCCGTGCCCCAGCTCGCGCCGGCGGCCTCGACGGCCGCGCGAGCGCCCAGCGCTTCGGCTGCGGCCGTCGCCGCCCCGGCCGCAGCCAGGGCGATCGCCAGATCGATGAAGAACGACAGCGCGCGCTTCGTCACGCTGGCGCGCATGCCCGCCTCGCGCGCCTCCTCGTTCACGAGCCGGATGTCGGGCAGCACGCGCATCGCGGGTCCAACCGTCCAGAATCCGATCATCGCTCCCAGCGTGTTCAGCATGAGGTCGTCGACGTCGAACAAGCGGTACGGATGCTCGTAGAGGCCCCAGAGCCCGGTGAGCTGGGTCGTCTCGAACGACAGCGTCACCAGAAAGCCGATGGCGAGCGTCTGCCACCACGTGCGGCGGAAATAGTAGCGCAGGTACATGCCCAGCGGCACCAGCAGCAGCACGTTGAAGAACGCCTCGTAGACGTACGGGTCGCGCAGCGCGGCCAGCCAGGTGGACGGATCGCTTGGCGAGAACGTCGTTTCGGCCAGGAACCCGTGCACGAAGTTGAACGGCACGAGCTGCGGCGTCTGCGCGTAGGGCACGACGGCCGAGCGGTCTTCGGGCAACGGCAGCAGTACGAGGAAGTACGCGCATAAGAGGTAGAACGCGAACGAGTACACCACGAGCGTGCGCAGCCAGGGTATGGAGCCGAACCTGCGGTACTGGTAGATCATGTAGGGAAGGGTGATGAAGAAGGCGATCAGCGGAAACGAGAGCGCAGCGAACAGGATGTTGGAGACGTAGACGTTCATGCGGGCAAGCGCCTTTCGGGTATAGGTCGGGAAGCGGGAAGCGGGGGAGAGGTCAGCTGCCTTCGCCCGCGCTCGCGCGCTCCAAGGCCAGCAGCGCGCCGCGCAGCCGTGCGTTCGCGCCGAGGGGCGCGCCGCCCGCTCCTACGATGCGGTGATCGGGCACGAGCACCGCCAGCGGGTTCTTGTGCACGGCGTTGCCCACCGCGCGGTACGACGACGGCTTGTCCAGAAGGGCGGCGACGTCGGCGGTGGTGAGCGTCTCCCCGTAAGGGATGCGTTCCAGCTCGCGCCACACGGCCAGCTGGAACGGGGTGCCTGCGGGTGCCAAGGGCACGTCGAACGCGCGTCTTTTTCCGGCGAAGTACTCCAGCAGCTCGGTGGCCGTGCGGTTCGCCAGCTCGCTCGGGCGTCGCTCGCCCGGAAGCGGTGCGTCGCCGAAGACGACCCGGGTGACGCCGCGATCGCTCGTGGCGATGGTGACGAGGCCGTGCGGCGTCCGATATGCGTAATGCGTGCCAACGCGTGCAGCCATGGAGCCTTCTTCCAGAGGGGAATCCCATTATAATGCAGCACGCCGCATCGCGGGGAGGCGGTCGGCCCTCGCCGTCATCATGTTGTTTTCCTCCAGCGCTCGGGACAGCGTCGCGGCGGGAGCAGGCCTTGCACATTGGTGAAGCGAGTCGCTCTTTGGCCGGTTCAGTCCCAGATCAGCGTGATGCGCCCATCTTTTGCAGGGGAAACCTCGCCAACGCGGTCCAAATACGCGGTCATCAAATCGACGTTCGTTCCCACATCAGCATGCGCTTCCAAGATGGATCCGATGTACGACTCGTCGATCGATCCGGCCCAGGCGGCCACCGCGTACTGCGCGTCGTCGGAGATTTCGGTTCCGTCGGGCAGCGTCAGGCTCAGCACGTTCTGGTCGGCGGCGTGCCAGGGCGCGTATTCCATCTTGAGACCCGAGAGCGCGTACGTCGCGTTGATCTCTTCGCCGCCGATCTTCGGATGCTCCATGAGCTTTTTCAGATCCGCTCCGCTGATCTCGTATGTCGTCAGGACATCGTCGGTCGTGACGCTGCGCAGGTTGAAGCGGTCGGCCAGGGAGATGTCCCCTTGATAGAGCTTTCCGGAATTCCCTTTGTAATAGTAGTTGTTGCTGTCTCTTATACACATCTCCGAGCCCACGAGACATGCGCAGATCT
>ENA-OXEN01000008-OXEN01000008.1-human-gut-metagenome-genome-assembly--contig:-NODE-8-length-34760-cov-13.624924_pt1 | contig 34760 bp, 30 predicted proteins | sample MGYA00249358_ERZ652249 | MGnify/ENA primary metagenome ERZ652249 (study PRJEB26925, sample SAMN05826761) | human gut metagenome | biome: ENVO:2100002; feature: ENVO:00000062; material: ENVO:00002003... | reverse complement strand
GAGATCTGCGCATGTCTCGTGGGCTCGGAGATGTGTATAAGAGACAGATCGAGGGTTATGTAATCCGATTCCATGCCAATGGCCTGCAGGTTTTCGTCGGCGTTTCGGTAGATATTCGAGCTCACCATGGAGTAGACGCCTGCGCCCAGTAGCGCGAACAGCAAAGCGAACACGAAGAACAGCAGCGCCGTCTGCCGAACCAGCTCTCGGTGGATCAGCGCGCGCTCAGTCATGATCGTCCTCCGTGAACAGGTAGCCTGCTCCGCGGATGGTCTTGATGTAGCGATCGTAGCCGGTCGGAGCCAGCGCTTTGCGCAGCGCGCTCACGTACACCTCCACGACGTTCGAGGACGTGTCCGACATGAATCCCCATATCTTGTCGAACAACCGCTCTTTCGAGATGAGACTGCCCTGGTGGCTGACCAGGTATTCGAGAATGTCGTACTGCTTGCCTTTCAGAGCGAGGGGCTCGTCTGCGATGAAGGCCTGCCGGGTTCGCGTGTGCAGCGCAAGCTCCTTGAACGCAACGATGCCCACGTCGCGCCGGCCCGTCGTGCGGCGCAGGATGGCCTCGATGCGGGCGAGCAGCTCGTCCCGGTCGAAGGGCTTTGCGAGATAGTCGTCGGCTCCCGAGCGCAGTCCGCGAAGCTTGTCGGCGGTCGCGCTCCGAGCCGTCAGCATGAGCACGGGCGTGTCCACGCCTTGTGCGCGCAAGGCTTCCAGCACCGAGAAGCCGTCGCGTTCGGGCAGCATCACGTCGAGCACGACGAGGTCGTACACGTCCTGAGCGGCGTAGAACAGGCCTTCTTCGCCGTCGAACGCCTGGTCGACGGCGTAAGCGTCCCGCAGGCTGCGGGCTAGGGCGTTTGAGAGGAGTCGGTCGTCCTCCACGATCAGCAGTTTCATGCGGTCATTCTAGCACGCGCAACCTGAAACGATCCTGAAACCGACCCCCTCGGCAAGCTTCGGCGGGGAGACGCGAAAAACATCGCCGCGGTTCAGGAAGTTTTAAGGCGGCTTTCGTTAGACTGGCCGCCGGAAGATATCGAGACGACGCGCAGAAGTGCGCAGTGAGGAGTCGACGATGGGGTCGAAAGGGTTCAAGGTGCTCGTCGGAGTGCTGGTTGCGGTTATCGTCGTGCTGGGAGGTTTGCTGGTTGCCAAGAACCTGCTTCCCGAAGCGGGAGGAACCGATGCGCCGGAGACTGTGAAAACCCGAAACGAAGCCACGGCTCAGGACGTCATAGCGGAGCCGACGCCCTCGGTCGAGGGCGAGACGTACGTTCCCTGATCGACATCGGCAATCCTGGCATCGCGAACTATAGAAAGGAACGCAATTGTGAAAAGCATAGTAGGCAAGTCCGTGACCGTCGTGCTTCTGCTGGCCGTTGCGAGCGGGCTGGCCGCTTGGCTCGTGTTCGGCGACAAGATATCGGCGGCGCTTTCCGGTGAGCCTCAGACCGTTTCGCCGCTGACCGCTCCCGTGGAGCGAGGATCCGTGCAGCAGACCGTCACCGGCGTTGGCGAGGTGAAGCCGCTGGAAACCGTGAAGCTCAGGCCTGCGGACAGCTGGCATTGGCTGCAATCGTTCGACGCGCCGCTTAACAAGCGCGTTGCTGCAGGCGAGACGCTGGTGACCTACGCCAACGGCGAGAAGTGGGCGGCTCCGTACGACCTCGTGGTCACCTCGCGCGAGCTTCCGGAGAAAAACAAAGGCGCCGTGACGAAGGACGACCACTATATCGAGGTGCAGCGCATCGACACGGTGTCGGTCACCATGGAGGTTTCCGAGAAGGATCTGGGGCTTTTGTCCGAAGGGCAAAGCGTGAAGGTGAAGCTGGGATCCGATAACGGCCGCGAGTACGACGGAACCATCTCCAACATCAACGAGGTGGGTACGTACGGCGCGACGGGCTCCAAGTTCACGGTCACGGTCAAAGTGCCCAACGACGGCAGCATCAAGCTGGGGATGTCGGCCAACCTGTCCATCACCGTTGCGGAAGCCCCCGACGTGCTCACGGTGCCGGTGAGCGCCGTGATCGGCGCGGGCGACGACAAGTTCGTCCAGGTGTACGATCTCGCATCCGGCGAGCAGCGTGCGGAGCCGGTGACCACGGGCATATCCAACGGCACCATGGTCGAGGTGTCGGGCGAGGGTCTGAAGGAAGGCGATCTCGTGGTTCTCAACGAGGCAGAGCCTGCGGGCGGCGGCTTCTCGGAAGGCGATGCCGAAGAGGGGCCTATAACCGTGACTCCGGTGTTAGAGTAGGCGGTCGGCGATGATCCTCTTGGAGAGCGTTTCCAAAACCTACGAGATGGGCGAAGGGGTCGTTCGCGCCCTCGATCATGTGGATCTTCAAGTCGACCAAGGCGATTTCCTCGCTATCGTGGGGCCGTCCGGATCTGGCAAGTCGACGCTGATGAACATCCTCGGGCTGCTCGACGTGCCCGACGAGGGTCGCTACCTGCTCGACGGCATGGATGTCGGGGCTTTGTCCGACAATCGGCTAGCCTCCATCCGCAACGAAAAGATAGGGTTCGTGTTCCAAAGCTTTAATCTGCTGGGCAAGCTCACGGCGCTCGAGAACGTGAAGCTGCCGCTGAGCTATGCCGGGGTACGCCTGAAAGAGGCCGACGCCCGTGCCCGCAAGCAGCTCGCGCTCGTGGGTCTCGAAGGGCGCGAGCACCACCTGCCGAACCAGCTGTCCGGAGGCCAGCAGCAGCGCGTGGCCATCGCCCGTGCGTTGGTGTGCGAGCCGGAGATCATCCTGGCCGACGAGCCCACCGGCGCGCTCGATTCGCGCACCGGCGTGGAGATCATGGAGCTGTTCAAGAGCCTGCACGCCGAGGGCCAGACGGTTATCCTCATCACGCACAACCAGGAGCTCGCCGACGAGGCGCAGCGTGTTGTGCGCATTGCTGACGGCTTGATACAGGAAATGGAAAGGGGTTCGCATGCGGTATAGTCAATTGGCGCGAACTGCCGTTCAGGCTGTGTTCGGCAACGGGTTGCGCTCGGCTCTGACCATGCTGGGTCTCGTCATCGGCATTTCGTCGGTCATCATCCTCGTGGGCATCGGCGACGGGACGAACCGGCAGGTGAGCGAAAAGATGAAAGCTCTCGGCGGAGACGCGCTGTCGGCTTACCTGTTCGACGGCGACATGGGCTACAACGACCTTTCGGGCATGAACGACCTCGGTGCCGTGGATGGCGTGGCGCCCTCGAAGTCCCTGATGAAGAAGCTTTCGGTGGGCACGACGGTTGCTAACAAGGCGTTCGTGGAGGCCACCGACGAGCACTACCTGCACGTGCGCAACCTCAAATTGCAGGAAGGCCGCAACTTGAGCGCTGTCGACCGGGAGAATCGTAGCAAGGTCATCGTGCTGGGCTCCGATGTGGCGAGGACGCTGCTTGGCTCGGCCGACGGCGCGGTCGGCCGTACCGTCAAGCTCGACGGCGATGAGTTCACCGTGGTCGGCGTGCTGCAGAACCAGGGCCAGTCGATGGGGCTCAATACGGGCAACGTTGCTCTCGTTCCCTTCTCTACTGCCGTGAGCATGGGGGAGAGCGGCACGATCACTTCTTTCTACGCGAAAGCGCGCGGCGAGGACGCCATCGAGGCGGCGAAAGGGGAGATAGGCTCGTACCTCACGGGCACGGCGCATATTCCCCCCGGACGTTTCGACATCATCTCCCAGGACGAGATGCTGCGGGCCGGCAACGAGATCGACGGCACCATGACTTTGCTGTTGGCGGGCATCGCGGGCATATCGCTTGTGGTTGCGGGCATCGGCGTGATGAACGTGATGCTGGTGTCGGTGACCGAGCGCACCCGCGAAATCGGCATCAAGAAAGCTCTGGGCGCGCGCCGCTTCGACATCCTCGTGCAGTTTCTGCTCGAAGCCCTCGTGCTCAGCATCATCGGAGGCGTTCTGGGCATCGCGGCGGGCATCGCGCTGGGACTGCTCATGGGCACCGTGGGGCTGGCGTTCGTGGTGTCGTGGGGCGTGGTGGCGGTTGCCGTTGCAGCAGCCACGGCCATCGGCCTGGTGTTCGGCATCTTCCCCGCCTACCGGGCGTCCCGCAAGAACCCCATCGAGGCTTTGCGCACCGAATAAGCTGCGCCGCCCGATCGCTTACAAGTCGCCGCGCCTCGCAAGAACGGTCAGTTTCCCAATGCATGCAAATACTTCCTACAGCACCGGTGAAGAAGGCGTGGAAAAAGAAATATTGTCGCAATTTCTTTTACCTTCGATTACATTGTGCTATCATATCCGTCGCTGCTTGAAGCAGTACATCGGGTTGTGGCTCAGCTTGGTAGAGCGCTGCGTTCGGGACGCAGAGGCCGCAGGTTCAAATCCTGTCAACCCGACCAGAAATTGCAGGTCAGCCGTTCGCGGCTGACCTTTTTCTTTTCCCGTGTGGGTTCAATCGGAACATAAACGGCTCCGGGCAGAAAACCCTCACTTCGCATCGCGCGGTCAGCACGCCTTCGGCGCTTCGCTTGAGCTCTTCTGACCAGCGTTGTCTTTGGCTCCCGTCGATACCCAAACATACAGGTTTTGTTCTCGGCTCGTGTTATTCTTAGGGTCGATCATTCATCCGATCGGGTTTTTCGGGTCTCCAGAAGTTGCCCTGATGCCTGCGATCAAAGGATTGACTATGAAACGAGTTTCGGTACCCTTTCTAATCGGCGCGATGCTCTTCACGGTGATCGGCTTGTATGGTTGCGCTTCGGATGGCGAGCGGGTTGCGCCCGTCGACGCCTCTATCGGCATCATCGAAACGCGAGGGACGGATGAAACGAGCAGGATCGTCTTCTACGATGGGGAGTTGAACGAGGTGGCGCAGCTTCCGCTGCGCTATGCGAACTTGGGTGACGTTTTTCACAATCCCCTGGTTTACCAGGGCAGTCTTTTTGTTATTCCCCAAGGAAGGTCTAAGGTTAGAGACGGCGAGGCCGTCCTTCAGGTCGATGTAGCTTCCCTTGCATCCAAAACACACGCTATCGGTCGATCGGGCATGAATGATGTGGCCGTGAACGATGAGTACGTCTTCACCTGCGATTCGTCTTATATAAACCGCTGCCGAATCGACAACGGGGACGTGTCGAAGATAGCTATCGAGGGGGTTTATGTATCGAAAATCGTTTGGTGCGAAGACAGTCTGTATGCTTTCGCATTGTCTCTCGATGACGACTCTTCGATGATTTATTGCTACGACGAAGACTTGGCCCTCAAAGAATCAATCGATTGCAGCACCTATGATTCGAACGCCTATAGGGTTGCGGACGCCTACCGGGCGGTTGTGCATGAAGGCAAAATCTATTTCTGCAGCGTTGGCCTTGTGGAAAGACAGATTGGCGTACTCGACACCGAAGGCAACACGTTGAGCTTCATTCCATTGAGCAAGGGCGGTCCTTCAAGCGTGGCTATCGCGGACGGCAAGCTTTACATTGCCCACTACAATGTCGTTCAAGGTCAAGACGATAGCGCGCTGAGCATCGTGGATCTAGAGACGGGGGCTATCGAAGAGCATGCTTTCGAGCACGAAGCGATACAAATGGTTGTGACTGAAGGGTCGATATACGTGCTCGGAGATTGGGCGATATACCAATACGATGCCGAAAGCGTAGAGCTCATCGGAAGCAAGCCGATTGATAAAATGCCCGGTAGTTATAGCTATCTTTCGGGGCTGTTCTCTGCGAAGTAGGGCCTCGATACTCAAGATTTCTGCATAGGGTCGGTGGTCTCCGACCGAATAGCGGTTTCAAAACGGGGTTCAAAATGGATTCAATTGGTTGATGACCGCGTCTCGTCCGGTTGGCTGTGCTCTACGGCAAAGGCTTCTCGCCATGGCGAAGCCGGGGCATATCAGTGGAGAAGGCGTGGAAAGGGGATTATCGCTGCATTTTCTTTTACCTTCTGTAACATTGTGCTATCATAACCGTCGCTGCGAAAGCAGTTATTTGGTTGCTAAAGGGGATGGGGAACATCCCTTTTTTGCATAGGCATGTGACCCTGGCTGCGTCAGGGGGAGCGAGGTCGCAGAAGCGCTTCGCACGAGCAATTTGGAGGAACGTATGAAAATCCTGGGAATGGGAATGCCTGAGCTTCTCATCATTCTCGCGGTAATCCTGCTCATCTTCGGGCCGAAGAACCTCCCGAAGCTCGGCGGCGCCATCGGCAAGACCGTCAAGAACCTGCGCGAAGGCATGGGCGGCGGCGATAAGAACATCGTCGAGGCCGATGACGAGGAAGAAGTGATCGAAGAGGTCGAGGAGCCCGTCAAGAAGACGACCGCGGCCAAGAAGACCACCACCGCGGCTAAGAAGAAAGCCGAGTAGTTTTACATTCGTCTGGTTCGCGGTATGTGCAGTCGCTCGGCGCTCTGCACATACCGCTTTTTTCATATCAGGTACCGGTAGCACGCTTGCGGACGAGCGTGCATGTTTTTGTAAATGGACAGGTGAGCATTCATGGCAGACGGCAATTTCATTCTCACGCAAGAAGGCAAGGACAAGCTCGAGGAAGAACTCCACTTCCTGGAAACCGAGAAACGCGCCGAGATCGGCGAGCGCATCAAGGTGGCGCGCGAGTTCGGCGACATCTCGGAGAACTCCGAGTACGACGACGCCAAGAACGAGCAGGGCATGATGGAGGCGCGTATTGCCGAGATCAGCCGCATCCTGTCCGAGGCGACGGTGGTCAACACCCCGAAGCGCTCGAACAGCGTGCACATCGGCTCGACGGTGACGGTCGACATGGGTGGGCGCGAGCGCGTGTTCACTATCGTGGGCGGTGCCGAGAGCGATGCCGCCGCCGGCAAGATCTCCAACGAGTCCCCGGTGGGTTCGGTGCTGCTGGGCCACAAGAAGGGCGACGTGGTGGAGACCACGGGTCCCACCGGCCGCAAGATCACCATGACCATTCTCAAGCTGGAACACTAGTGAGTTGCGCCGTTCTGCGAACGGCGCAACTTGCCGACGCTGCGAGACGCCCTTGCACCCGATCTCGCGGCGAGGCCGAGGGACTCGCGTACCGAAGTACGCTTCGCCCTCGCCCTCCCCACGATCTCGGGCACCAGGGCGCCTCTCGCTGACTTACTACGCCAACCCGTGATTTCGAGGACAATCAATGAGCGATACCATCGACACCACCGAGCAGATCATCGAAGACGACCCCATCGCCGTGCGCCGCGCTAAGCGCGAGGCGCTGATGGCAGCGGGCAAGGACCCGTACGGCCATGCGTTCGCGTACTCGCACCACCTGGCCGACCTGGCCGAACAGTACGCCGACCTCGAGGACGGCGCGTCCACCGAGGACGAGGTGAAGGTCGCCGGCCGCGTCATGGCGAAGCGCGATCAGGGCAAGCTCGCCTTCCTCGAGCTGCGCGACTCCACGGGTGACATGCAGCTGTTCTGCCGCATCAACGCGCTGGGCGAGGACGCGTTCGCCGAGCTCAAGGACCTGGACGTGGGCGACTGGATCGGCGTCGAGGGCACGATGATGCGCACGAAGCGCGGGCAGCTGTCCGTGTCCGTGGCATCGTTCGAGCTGCTCAGCAAGTCGCTGCGCCCCCTGCCGGAGAAGTTCCACGGCTTGGCCGACAAGGAGACGCGCTATCGCCAGCGCTATGTCGACCTCGTCATGAACCGCGAGGTGCGCGACACGTTCGAGAAGCGCTTCAAGGTGGTTTCCGCCATCCGCCGCTACATGGAGGATCACGGCTACTACGAGGTGGAGACGCCCATCCTGCACCCCATCCTCGGCGGCGCGAACGCGCGTCCCTTCGTCACGCATCACAATGCGTTGGACAAGGACTTCTACCTGCGCATCGCCACCGAGCTGCATCTCAAGCGCTTGCTGGTGGGCGGCTTCGAGAAGGTGTTCGAGATCGGGCGCCAGTTCCGCAACGAGGGCATGGATCCGTATCATAACCCCGAGTTCACCACCATGGAGTTCTACCAGGCGTTCAGCGACCTCGAAGGCATGATGGAGCTCACGCAGGGCGTCATCCAGGCGGCGGCGCTTGCCTCGTGCGGCACGCTGCAGGTGGAGTATCAGGGCCATCAGGTGGATCTCAGCGGATCGTGGCGCCGCGCCACCATGATCGAGCTGGCCAGCGAAGGAGCCGGCGAGGATGTCAGCTTCCAGCGCACGCGCGACGAGCTGGTGGATATCCTCGAGCGCAACGGCGGCCACGCCGAAGCTGCATGGGGCAAGGGCAAGCTCATCGCCGAGATCTTCGAGGCCGTGGCCGAGGAGAAGCTCATCCAGCCCACCTTCGTCACCGAGCATCCCATCGAGGTGTCGCCGCTGGCCAAGAAGCTGGCGGGCGATCCGAACCTGACCGAGCGCTTCGAGCTGTTCATCTGCAGCCACGAGTACGCCAACGCCTTCGGCGAGCTGAACGATCCGGTCGACCAGGCCGAGCGCTTCCGCGCGCAGGTGGAGGCGAAGGACCTCGGCGACGACGAGGCCATGGGCTACGACGACGACTACGTGCGCGCCCTCGAGTACGGCATGCCCCCGGCGGGCGGCTGCGGCATCGGCATCGACCGTCTGGTCATGCTGCTCACCGACGCCCCGTCCATCCGCGACGTGCTGCTGTTCCCCCACATGAGGGACGAGGCTCCGGCCGGCGGGCGTCCGCGCGCTGCCGCGCCTGCCGCTGCGGCTCCCGCAGTTGCCGAGGCGCCCATCGACTTCTCGAAGGTGGTCGTCGAGCCCCTGTTCCAGGACGAGGTGGACTTCGACACGTTCAGCAAGTCTGATTTCCGCGCCGTGCAGGTGAAGGAGTGCGTTGCCGTTCCCAAGAGCAAGAAGCTGCTGCAGTTCACGCTCGACGACGGCACGGGCTCCGATCGCGTCATCCTGTCCGGCATCCACGCCTATTACGAGCCGGAAGAGCTGGTGGGCCGCACGCTCATCGCCATCACGAACCTGCCGCCGCGCAAGATGATGGGCGTGGAATCGTGCGGCATGCTGCTGTCGGCCATCCATGAGGAGGAAGGCGAAGAGCGCCTGAACCTCCTGATGGTTGACGACCGCATCCCCGCCGGCGCCAAGCTGTACTAAAGCGCCGCCGCATAATCGCTTCCGAAAGGCCGCTTGCGCATATGCCGCGCAAGCGGCCTTTCCGCGGTTCGGAGGCCTGCGCTGCGCCGCACGTCGTCGCGCTTGCACGCGTCTCCGAGCTTTCAATCGCTCGCGCACGTTTCGGGTCTTTGTCAGAAGCGAGCACGTTTGGAGGCATAGTGGGGCAGGGGCTCATGCGGGCGGCGGACATGGTAGGATGGATAGCGGGCCGTCCGTCGGCGCTTGTGGAGCAGCCGTGTGCGGTCATATGCGGTATTGGCACTCTCAATACAAGAGTGCTAAGATGGCACGGAACCATACGATAGACTCTGCGAGAATAGAGGCTAGCATGTCATTCGAGAAATTCACCGACAAAGCGCGCAAGGTGCTCGTCCTGGCTCAGGACGAGGCTCGCTCGCTTCATCAGCCCTACGTGGGCACCGAGCATATCCTGCTCGGCCTCATACAGGAGAAGGACGGTCTGGCCGCCCAGGCCCTCGACCGCCTCAACGTGAAGTACGATGCCGTCGTGCAGGCCATCCGCCAGGTGGTGGCCATCGACGAGGACACCGACGTGTCGGGGCATCTGTCCTTCACGCCCCGCGTCAAGCGCGTGCTGGAGAACAGCCTGCGCGAGGCCATGCAGATGGGGCAATCGTACATCTCCACCGAGCATCTGCTGCTGGGCATCGTCCGCGAGGGCGACGGCACCGCGCTCGAAGTGCTCACGCGTCTCGGCGTGTCGGGCGACGACGTGCGCAGCGCGCTGAACGACCTGGTGGGGCAGAGCCCCGTCTACGCCGGGCGCAACCCGTTCGATCCGAACGGCAACACGTCCGACAGCGTGCTGAAGGAGTTCGGCACCGACCTCACGCAGAAGGCGCGCGACGGCAAGCTGGACCCGGTTATCGGCCGCGCCGGCGAGATCGAGCGCGTCATGCAGGTGCTCAGCCGACGCCAGAAGAACAACCCGCTGCTCATCGGCGAGCCGGGCGTGGGCAAGACCGCCGTGGCCGAGGGCCTGGCGCAGCTCATCGTGTCGAACCAGGTGCCCGACATCCTGCGCGGCAAGCGCCTGTTCACGCTCGACGTGAGCGCGCTCGTGGCCGGGTCGAAGTACCGCGGCGAGTTCGAGGAGCGCCTGAAGAAGTGCATCAAGGAGGTGATGGACGCGGGCGACATCATCCTGTTCATCGACGAGATGCACACGCTCATCGGCGCGGGTTCGGCCGAGGGTTCCATTGACGCCGCCGCCATCTTGAAGCCTCCGCTGTCCCGCGGCGAGATCCAGGTGATCGGCGCCACCACCATCGACGAGTACCGCAAGCATCTCGAGAAGGACTCCGCGCTCGAGCGGCGCTTCCAGCCCATCACCGTGGGCGAGCCGAACGAGGAGCAGGCCATGCGCATCATGGAGGGTCTGCGCGACCGCTACGAGGCGCATCATCAGGTGCACTTCACCGACGAGGCGCTGCAGGCGGCCGTGAACCTGTCGAACCGCTACATCCAGGATCGCTTCCTGCCCGACAAGGCCATCGACGTGCTGGACGAGGCGGGAGCGCGCATGCGCATCCGCAACATGACGCTGCCGAAGGAGCTGCGCGAGCTCGACGACGAGCTGCGCACTATCCGCGGCGAAAAGGATTCGGCCATCGCTTCCCAAGATTTCGAGCGCGCCGCTCAGCTGCGCGACCAGGAGTCCGAGCTCAAGGCCAAGCGCATCGAAGCCGAGAAGAAGTGGGAAGAGGACGCTCAGAAGTCCGTGCATCAGGTGACGGTGGAGGACATCGCCGACGTGGTGTCCATGACCACGGGCGTGCCCGTTTCGAACCTCACCGAGGCCGAGACCGAGAAGCTGCTGCGCATGGAAGCCGTGCTGCACGAGCGCGTCGTCGGTCAGGAAGAGGCCGTCACGGCGCTGTCGAAGGCCATCCGCCGCTCGCGCAGCGGCCTGAAAGACCCGAAGCGTCCCGCCGGCTCGTTCATCTTCCTGGGCCCCTCGGGCGTGGGCAAGACCGAGCTTTCGAAGGCGCTTGCCGAGTTCCTGTTCAACTCCGAGGACGCGCTTCTGTCCTTCGACATGTCTGAGTACATGGAGAAGCACAGCGTGAGCCGTCTCGTGGGCTCGCCTCCGGGCTACGTGGGCTTCGACGAGGGCGGCCAGCTGACGAAGGCCGTGCGCCAGCGCCCCTACTCGGTGGTGCTGTTCGATGAGATCGAGAAGGCGCACCCCGACGTGTTCAACATCCTGCTCCAGATCTTGGAGGAGGGCCGCTTGACCGACGCGCAGGGCCGCACCGTGGACTTCCGCAACGCCGTCATCATCATGACGTCGAACGTGGGTGCCCGCGAGATCGCGCAGCCCACCACGCTGGGCTTCTCCACCGAGGAGCACGCGGGGCTGTCCGACAAGGAGATCAAGAGCCGCGTCATGGCCGAGATGAAGAAGCTGTTCAGGCCCGAGTTCCTGAACCGCATCGACGAGATCATCGTGTTCAAGTCCCTGAACGACGAGCAGATCTCTGAGATCGTCAAGCTCATGGTGGCCGATTTGCGCGAGCGCATGATCGAGCAGAACATGTCCATCAACCTCACCGAGGCGGCGTGCAAGCTCATCGCCAAGGAAGGCACCGACGCCACGTTCGGCGCGCGTCCGCTGCGCCGCGCCATCCAGCGCTTGCTGGAGGATCCGCTGTCCGAGCAGATCCTCGAAGGCACGTGGACGAGCGGCTCGGTCATCGACGTGGACGCGGTGGACGGCGAGCTGGTGTTCACCGCCGGATCGGGCTCCATCCCGGCGCCCCGCAAGCGCGACAGCATCGCGCGGGAAGCGGAGCTGTTGCTGACGAACTACGATCTGGGCCATGCCGGCGTCAGTTCCGGCGGCTCGTTCTCGGGCGGCGCGGCCGACTAAGCTTCGCCTCTTAAGCGCCCCTGCTCCTCGGCTTGAAATTCGAAGCCCGAGGAGCAGGGGTTTCTTGTGTTCTGCGCTTGCATTTGTCGTATACTAGGCACGTCGCAAGCCGACCGCGGAGCGGCCGCTTTCACGTGCAAGGCGGCCGAGGTGCACTGCGGGAAGTGCAGCGGATCAACTCGATTCCAGGAGGTTCCATGTTCGGAGACAACCTCGATCGCATCGTGAAAAGCATCGAGAAGAACTACGAGGCCGACGAGATATTCTTCACGAAGCCCGGCCGGCGGTTTCCCAGCCGCCTGGCCGTGAAAAGCGTGATCAAGGACTTGCGTCGGGTGCTGTTCCCGGGCTATTTCGGCGACGAGATGCTGACGCCGTTCACCAGTCCGGAGTACTTCATCGGCGAGACGCTCATACAGATCGAACGCGTGCTGCGCGAGCAGATCGTGCTCGCCATGACGTACACCTCGGACGATCGCGATGCTGCGGAGGTCGACCCGGCGCGCTACCTGTGCGGCGGCACCACGCCCGAGCATATCTGCGAGCGCGCCTCGGAAGTGTGCACGGTGTTCTTCGACGAGCTTCCCAGCATACAGCGGGTGCTGCTCACCGACGTGCAGGCGCTGTATGACGGCGATCCGGCGGCCGGGTCGAAGGAGGAGGTCATCTTCTCGTATCCGGGTCTGTACGCGATCTACGTGTACCGCATCGCGCACGTGCTGTACGAGCAGAACGTGCCCATCATCCCGCGCATCATGACCGAGCTGGCGCACAGCGGCACGGGCATCGACATCGGCGCCGGCGCCCAGATCGGCGAGTACTTCTTCATCGACCACGGCACGGGCGTGGTCATCGGCGAGACCACCGTCATCGGCGACCATGTGAAGCTGTACCAGGGCGTCACGCTGGGCGCGCTGTCCACGCGCGGCGGGCAGCGGCTTGCCGGGGTGAAGCGCCATCCCACGATCGAGGACAACGTGACGATCTATTCCAACGCTTCGGTTCTGGGCGGGGAAACCGTGGTGGGCGCCGGTTCGGTCGTCGCAGGATCCACGTTCGTCACCTCTTCGGTTCCCCCCAATTCCCGCGTGTCGCTGAAGGCGCAGGAGATCACCGTGCGCCAGCCGGGCGAGCGTGACTAGGCTCTTCGATCGGCAAGCGAGGGAAATGGAGCGGTGGCAAGAACGATGCAAGGCGGAGAGGAAAACCTTATGACGCAGACAATCGACCCGGTGTTCTCGTCCGCGGTGCTCAGCGCCCCTGAGCTCGCGCTGAACGACCTCGACTTCGACGCGCTGTCGCAGGCGATGGGAGGGCTCAAGGGCGAGGTCGACAAGAACCCGCAGACGGCCGCCATCATCCTGGCGGGCGGCACGGGGGAGCGGTTCGGCAAGGAAGGCGGCAAGCAGCTCGTGGAGATCGCGGGCAAGCCCATCCTCACCTGGTCGGCCGAGGCGTTCGACGCCGTGGGCGACATCGGGCTCATCGTCATCGTGTGCCCCGAGGACCGCTGCAGCGAGTATCTCAAGCGCGCCATCGACCCGTTCCCGTTCGTCACGCCCATCGTGGTGGCGCCTTCGGGTCCCAGCCGTCAGGAATCGGCGTTCTCGGGGCTGGAGTTCGTGCCGGACGACTACGAGTACGTCATCCTGCACGACGGCGCCCGCCCGCTCATCAGCCCCGACCTCATCGCGCACACCATCGCCACGCTGAAGGGCAACATCGACTGCGACGGCGCCGTGGTGGCGCATCCGGCCGTCGACACCCTGAAAGTGGTGGAGAACGGCGTGATCGTGGGCACGCCCGACCGCCGCGTGTTCTGGAACGCGCAGACGCCCCAGGTGTTCCGCGCCGGCATCTACCGCCGCGCGCACGCCTCGGCGCTGTCGGACGGCTTCATGGGCACCGACGATTCGTCGCTCATCGAGAGGTTGGGCGGGCGCGTGCTGGTAGTGGAAGGGAAGCGCGACAACATCAAGCTGACCGTCCCCGAAGACTACCTCATGCTGGCCGCTGCGGTGCGTACCATGTACATGAAAGGGGCGGAAGAATGATCATCCGCGGAGGCCTTGGCGACAGTGCCCAGTCGCTCAGACAGTCCTGCTCGCACGAAACGCCCGCTGGGCGTTTCGGCTCGTGCGGAACTCGCTTGGTGGGCACCGTCGTCAAGGCCGCGCATGTCGTTATCGGAGGAACCGAATGATGCAACCTGTTGTTTTCGATCCTGCCGGGTTGCGCGTGGGGCAGGGGTATGACGTGCATGCGTTCGCCGAGGGGCGCAGGCTTATCCTGGGCGGGGTGGACATTCCCCATGCGCGCGGGCTTCTGGGGCATTCCGATGCCGACGTGCTGGCGCATGCTATCTCCGATGCGCTGTTGGGGGGCGTCCGCGGCGGGGACATCGGCAAGCTGTTCCCCGACACCGACCCTGCCTTCAAGGATGCCGACTCGTTGAAGCTGCTGGCCGCCGTGGCCGACAAGGTGCGCGCGGAGGGCTACGACATCCTCGACGTCGACTCCGTCATCGCCGCGCAGGCGCCGAAGCTGTCGCCGTACCGCGAGGCGATGCGCGAGAACCTGGCCGCCGCCATGGGCATCGCGGTGGAGAACGTGGGCGTGAAGGCCACCACCACCGAGCACCTGGGGTTCGAAGGCCGCGAGGAGGGCATCTCGGCGACCGCCGTCTGCATATTGTTCCGCCGTTCTGACGAACAGCGGAACTAGCCGATGCTGCGGGCTTCCGTAGCGCCTCGGCTTGGCGCTTCAAGCCCTCCTCGCGTGCATGCGCACGCTTCGTCGGCCTTTCACGCCAATCCGAAACGCTATGAAAGCCCTCGCTGACTTTGGTGGACAGGCGGGCTCCGTAACCTTCCTGTGCTACAATTTACGGTCGAAACTCATCGTCGCGCGAGCGCGGCGCAAGGGCAAGGCAGGATGCGAGGACGCCATGATCAGACTCTACAATACGAAGACCCGCACGAAGGTCGACTTCGAGACGCTCGAGCGCGGCAAGGTGGGCATGTACGTGTGCGGACCTACCGTGTACAACTACATTCACATCGGCAACGCCCGCACGTTCATCAGCTTCGACGTGATCCGCCGTTACCTTATGTGGCGCGGCTTCGACGTGACGTTCGTGCAGAACGTCACCGACGTGGACGACAAGATCATCGGCAAGTCGCTTGAGGAAGGCCGCAGCGCTGCCGAGGTGGCCGCCGAGTACACCGAGGCGTTCATCGAGGACATGCGCGCGGCCGGCGTGCTGGATCCCGACATCCGCCCGAAGGCCACCGAGGAGATCCCCGCGATGATCGAGCTCATCCAAGAGCTCATCGACGGCGGCCACGCCTACGACGCCGACGGCGACGTGTACTTCAACGTGCGTTCGTTCCCGGCTTATGGCGAGCTGTCGGGCCGCAACGTGGACGAGATGGAGAGCGGCCACCGCGAGCTGCGCGCCGACGGCAAGGGAGTGGAGGATCGCAAGCGCGACCCGCTGGACTTCGCGCTGTGGAAGGCCGCCAAGCCCGGCGAGCCGGCGTGGGAGTCTCCCTGGGGCATGGGTCGTCCCGGCTGGCACATCGAGTGCTCGGCCATGTCGCGCAAGTACCTGGGGCTGCCCTTCGACATCCACGGGGGCGGCGCCGACCTCGTGTTCCCGCACCACGAGAACGAGCGCGCGCAGAGCGAGGCCGCGTGCGGCTGCACGTTCGCGAACTACTGGATGCACGGCGGCATGCTGCAGATCAACTCCGAGAAGATGAGCAAGTCGCTGGGCAACTTCAAGCTGCTGCGCGACGTGCTGAAGGTCACCGATCCGAAGGTGCTGCGCTTCCTTATGCTGCAGACGCACTACCGCAGCCCGCTCGACTTCTCCGACGAGCGCCTGGCCGAGGCGGGCGCGGCGCTGTGCCGTATCGAGAACGCGGTGAAGAACCTCGATTGGCAGCTGCAGAACGCCCAGGACATCCCCTCGCCGCTGGACACGCGCGAGCTGATGAAGCGTACGAAGGAGGCGAAGCTGGCGTTCATCCTGGCCATGGACGACGACTTCAACACCTGCAAGGCGCTGGGCGAGGTGTTCGACTTCGTGGCCGCGGTGAACGCGCAGACGGCCGACAAGACTATCTCGCTGTCCGACGTGCCGCCCGTGCGCGATGCCCGCGGCGTCATCGTGGAGCTCATGGGCGTGTTCGGCATCGACGTGGAGGCCGCATCCGCCTCGTGCGCCGCAGGAGGGTACCCGCCCGAGGTCGTGGGGTTGGCGGCCGATATCGCGGGCTACGAAGGCGCGGATGCCGCCGAGGCCGTGGACGCCCTGCTGGCGGCCCGTGCCGACGCCCGCGCCGCGAAGGATTGGAGCCGTGCCGACGCCGTCCGCGACGGCCTGTGCGGTTTGGGCTTCGTGATCGAGGACACCCCGCAGGGCGCGCGCGTGACCTACGAGGGGTAAGGCGAGCGTTATCCCGAGTGGAACATTCTCGAAGGGCGGCCGCGTTGGCCGCCCTTCGTCGTCGTGCACGGATTCTCTTCCCTATGTGCGGCAAAATCGAGTTTTTGGCAGGAGAAGCGTCTTTCTCCGAATCGTTTCGAGGTGAAACCCCAGATCGCGTTTTTCGGCATTCGCAAATCAACAGTGCGAAGCGGGCTCGCACTGCCAAAAACCCGATTCTGCCGCACATAGCGCCTGCGGAACGTGCAATCGCTCGCCGTCGGGGTTCCCTTGCGCGCTCATGTCCAGGATGGGAATGCGACAGGGTGCGAAAGACCCGGGAGTGTGCCGCAGGGCTCGGAGATGCGGATGATTGCCGGGTAGGGGGCGTTGTCCCGCCCGAAGCGAGGGGTTTCGGTGGTCGCCGGCTCGTGGGTTCGTCGATGCGCTACAATACGGCGCATGCGAACTCAATCGACAAGGACTCCCGAGCTCCTCGCGCCCGCGGGCGGGCTTGCGCAGCTGGAGGCCGCGCTGCGCTTCGGTGCGGACGCCGTGTACCTGGCCGCCGATCGGTTCGGGCTGCGGCAGCGCGCGGCGAACTTCGCGCTGGACGACGTTCCCGCTGCGGCAGCTCTCGTGCACGATGCGGGCGCGAAGGCGTACGTGACGCTGAACGCCCTCATGGACGCCGACGACCTCAAGGCGCTTCCCGCGTACCTCGAAGCGCTTGCCGCGGCCGGCGTCGACGCGTTCATCGTGAGCGACCTGGGCGCGCTGCGCCTGGCTCAGCGGTACGCGTCGAACGTCGAGCTGCACGTGAGCACCCAGGCCTCGGTGTGCAACGCCGAGGCGGCGCGCGTATGGCACGAGCTGGGCGCGAGCCGCGTGGTGTGCGCGCGAGAGATGAGCGTGGAGGACATCGCGCGACTGCGCGCCGGCGCCCCGCGCGAGCTGGAGCTGGAGGCGTTCGTACACGGCGCCATGTGCATGGCCGTGTCGGGCCGCTGCCTGATCAGCGCCGCGCTCACCGGCCGCTCCGGCAACAAGGGCCATTGCACCCAGCCGTGCCGGTGGAGCTACGCGCTGGTGGAGGAGCAGCGTCCCGGCGAGTTCTTTCCCGTGGAGGAGGACGTGCGCGGAACCTATGTCATGAACGCGCAGGACCTCAACATGCTGGCGCACCTTGACGACTTGGCCGCGGCCGGCATCGACTCGTTCAAGATCGAAGGCCGCAACAAGAAGGCGTTCTACGTGGCTTCGGTGGTGCGCGCTTACCGGCTGGCCCTGGACGGCGTTCCCTCCTCCGAGCTGGCCGACGAGCTGCTGGCCGTGTCGCATCGCCCGTACGGCACGGGCTTCTACTACGGCGACGCCAGGCAGTCGCCCGACGTGGACGGCTACACCGCCGAATGCCGGCATGCCGCCACGGTGGAAGCGTGCGAACCGGCCGGCGAAGGCGCGTTCCGCGTGATCGCGCGGTGCTACAACCGCTTCTGCGAAGGCGACGAGCTGGAGGCGCTGTCGCCGGGTCCGCACGTCTCTCTCGTGTGCGTGCGCAACCTCGCCTGGCTCCCCGCGCCCGACGGGGACGACGCGCAGCCAAAGCGGGTGCCGGTTGCCGTGGCGAACCGCTCGGCCGAGCGCTATGCGTTCGAAACGGGGGAGGAGCTGGCTCCCGGCGACTTTCTGCGCATGCGTATCAACGTTGAGCGATAGGCTTCTGATCTGCGCTAAAGCGATAAAATACTGCTAAGTAGCCGTCAAGGCGCGTGCATGCGCCGGCGCTACACTGGGTTGCACCCTGACGAAAAGGAACGGAATCATCCTTCTTTCAGAAAGCGAGGTGCATCATGCCCAATCATGCGTATCGCGCCGCATCGGCGCCCAGCGTCGTGCAGCGTGCCCGCAACACGCGCACCGGCCGCAAGCTCGAGCGCGGCGGTTACCTGACCGTCGAGACCGTCACCATGTGGATCGTGTACGCCCTGACCCTCATCGGCAATGCCGTCATCGAAGGAGGCCGGGTGGGAGGCACCACGTCGGCGGATATCGCGTACGGCGTGTTCACGTGGTTCACGCCTGCCGGCTATGTGTTCGCCATCTGGTCGCTCATCTACGTGGCGATGGTCGTGTGGCTCGTCGCGTACACGCGCACGGCGCCTGCCCGCGCCGACCGCTTCACCATGACGTCCATCCTGTTCATCGCAAGCTGCGCCCTCAACGTGCTGTGGCTTGCCCTGTGGCACTTCGAGCTGGTGGCCGTGTCGTTCATCGTCATCCTGGCCGAGTGGCTGGTGCTGGCGGCGCTGTACCTGAACGTGCGCCGCACGATGAAGACCGCCTCGGGACGGGTGCCCGTGTCCATCTACACCGCGTGGGTCACGGTGGCCACGCTGGCCAACATGGCCATCCTCGTCACGCGCGCGCTGGACGGCGGCATCCCGTTCTTCAACGGGTTGTTCACCATCCTCTTGACGGCGGGCGTGCTGGCGTTCGGCTACGTGATGCGCAAGGCCTACGACGACATGGCGTTCCAGCTCGTGTTCCTGTGGGCGCTCATCGGCGTGGGCGTGAACGTGTCGGGCGCGTCGGCGTTCACGGCGGCTGTCGTGTTCTTGCTGTGCGTGGTCGGAGCTATCTTGACGTTCGCCCCCATCGGCTCGATGCGGAAGCTCGTGCGGCAGAACTAGCGATCCTGCAGCATGCTCGTGGTGAAAAGGTGCGGCTTGGCGGGGCGGTGCGTCCGCAGAAGGCTTCTTCTCCGGCAAAACCGGCTGACCGATTCTTCCATTTCCGATGAAACCGCTGACAGTTCTTGCTATGATAGCGCCAAGGTGTTTTTCGGACGAAAGGGGCCGTTATGGGAACGAAAGCAGCGGAGGCGCTCGACGTATCCTTCGACGAGCTGCCGAACTACCTGCACGCGAAGCACTCCGTGTACATGGAGATCGGCAGCGAGACGTACTACCTGACCGACGTCAACGATCGATACTGGCGCGCGCAGGACACCGCGAAGCTCAACGAAAAGGGACATTACGTCGACGCGAGTGAGCTGGTGCCGACGGTGAGCGAGTTCTTGACGCTCCCCTTCATCGATGGCAAGTCGGTGACCGACGTGTTCGACCAGGCGGTATTCTACGCATCTGAAAAAGCGTAACGACGACGGGGGCGGCCGCGTGAACGGCCGCCCCCGTTTCTCGTTCCGGCAACCGCGTGGCCGCTACGGGCGTTCGTTCGGCTCGATGAAGCCGACGGCGAACTGCGCGTCCGAGACGTCCCGGGGGACGGGGCGCGAGTAGAGGAACCCCTGCGCGATGATGCGATCGTCCATGCGCACGAGCATGGACGCCTGATCGCGCGTTTCCACGCCTTCCACCACCACGTTCACGGCCAGCTTGTCGGCGATGGACACCACGCCGTCCAGGATGGCCTTGCAGCGCTCGCCGCTCTCGCTGCTCATGAGGAAGCTGCGGTCGAGCTTCAGCACGTCGATCGGCAGGTTCTGCAGCGTGCCCAGCGACGAGTACCCGCTGCCGAAGTCGTCAATGGCGATGCGGAAGCCCAGATCCTTTAAACGGCGGCACAGTCGTTCGGCGCGTTCGAGGTCTTCCATGACGATGTTCTCGGTCAGTTCGAGCTCCAGCAGCTCGATGGGCACGCCGAATCCGTCGACGATGCTCTTCACCGTTTCAGGGAACGCGTCGTTTCGCATGTGCAAGCGCGAGAAGTTGCAGGCGATGACGAGCGGGTGTTCTCCCGCGTCCAGCTGCTCCCGGATACGGGCGCAGACGAGACGAAATACCTGCAAGTCCAAGTCGACAACCAGGCCGGTGCGCTCGAACAGGGGAATGAACTCGTCGGGCGGCACGAGGCCGCGTTCAGGCGATTCCCAGCGAACGAGCGCTTCGAAGCCCACGAGGCGGTTCGTCGCTATTTCCACCTTCGGCTGGTAATAGGCCGTGAACTCCCCGCGCTCGAGCGCGTCGTGCGCGGCGGCTACCAGCGCGCGTTCGGCGATGTCGCGATCCTTCATGCTCGCCGAGTACAATGCTGCGGTGCTGCGCGAGGCCTCCCCGATGCTGTCCCGGGCGTAGCGTGCGGCGTCCACGAACTCGATGATGGTTTGCACGTCGATGCGCGGCGTTTCGGCGCTGCGCTCGATGATGCAGACGCCGGCCTGCAGCATGAGCCGGTGCGATAGCTCGGTAAGCGTTTCGGTGCTGTTGAAGCGACGGTCCAGTTCATCGAAGTGCTCCAGCAGCGCGTCCCAGCCTCTCCAGCGAACCAACAGCACGAATTCGTCTGCGATGACGTGCGCGTATCGTTCGTCGGCTGCTTTCATGCCGGCCAGCGTGCCGTTGAGGTCGAGCAGCACGCGATCGCCCGTGGCGTAGCCGAATGCTGCGTTGAAGCCTTTAAAGCTCTTTACGTCGAGGTACACGATGGCGTAAGCGCCATCGCGGGCGTTCGCCATCTGAGCGCCCACCTCGGAGCGGAAGCGGGCGAGACTCCAGCCTTCGGTCAGCGGATCGGTGAACGAGAAGTCCTCCACTCGCCGCGCCGCGCGAAGCTTCACATGGCTGACGTACAGGGCAACGCCGAGCACGGAGCCGAGCAGTGCGACGATGCCGGCCATGAATTGCACCGGATACTGGCGCAAGAAGTCGAAAGGGCTGATGGGATGTACGGCGAGGCTGCTTTGCGAAAGCCAGGTGGTCATCTTGCTTTCGGCGGTGTACTGCACGCAGCGGTCGAGGATGCTCACCAGCCGTCGGTCGGCGTTGCGGCTCACGCCGATGCTCATGCTGTTGAAGAAGGAGGTGATGGTGGTGACGCTCAGGCTCTCGTATTGGGGTTCCGCCAGCAAGTAGTTCGCCACGTGGGTATCGGCAAAGGCGATATCGGCTTTGCCTTCAAGCACTGCATCGAAGCAATCTTTCGGGGTGTCGCAGTACACGATGTCGTATTCGGCATACGAAGAGTACGCCGTGCTCGCGGCGAGCGAGAAGCCGCTTGGCAGCGCGACGCGCGAACCGGATGGATTCGGTCCTGCGACAAGGGCCATGGGGTCGCGCAGATAGGGGCCGGTGGTGTCGAGGCTTTTGATCGCCTGGGGGTCGGATTCTCGATCGACGTCGTACACGATGTCGGCGTCGCCGCGTTCGACGAGGCGGACGGCCTCGTCGTGGCAGTCCGCAGCCACGAATTCGAACTTCAGCCCGGTGATCTGCGCGATGTCTTCGAACAGCAATGCGACCGCGCCGGCGAACGCGCCGGTTTCGGGGTCGGTGTAGGAAAGCGGCGCGCGATACGAATCGTAGGCCACGCGCAGGGTGGGAGCCGACGCCAGATAGGCGTACTCGTCTTCGGTGAAGACGGGATCCTGGTCGGTGTTGATGCCGAAGTAGCGGTCGTACAGCAACGTGGCGAAGTCGGGGTCGCGCAGCTTGAGGCGGCTCATCGCGCTGTCGAGCTCATCGGCTATGTCGGTGCGTTCGGGCGAGAGGGCGATGTACAAAGGCTCGGGGGCGAACTGAGCTACGGTTCGGAAGCGCGAATTCGTCCCGAGATACGTGATGGCAATGGCATCCACCGCTCCTTCGTCGAGCGCTCTCAGCAGGTCTCCGGTAGCGCTGTAGGCCACGATATCCGCCGAAAAGCCGTTCTTCTCGCTGTATTGTGCGAACGCTTCGGCGTCCTGGCTGTTCGCGATTACCCCCACGCGCATGCCGGAAAACGTTTTGAAGTCTTCGTAGGCGTAACGCGTGTCGTCGAGCCTCACGTTGAGCGTGGTGGAAATCTCGCAGAGCGATGATGCCGAGAAGATCATCCGCCTCTCTCGGTCTTCGGTGTAGTACACCATGGGAAGCAGATCCACCTTGCTCGCTTCAAGCGCGGCACAGGCCTCTTCCCAACTAGGGTACTTGACGTATTCATATGTCCAGTCGGCGTAGCGTGCGATTTCGTTGAGATACTCGATGTTGTACCCAACGTAGCGCCCCTCTTCGTCGGTGGACATATAGTCGCCGTCTTCGAAGTAGGCGACGGTCACGACGCGCTTGCCGAACGTGGCGAACTCGTCGGCGAAAGCCCGCGAGGATCCGGGATACGTGGTCGTTGCGACCGTACAGGTGAACGCGATGACGAACGCCCAGGCAAACATCATCGGTTGAAGCCGCGAAGGGATGAATGTTCTTGCCGGTGCTATGCTTCGCTCCGATCGATGTGACGGTGTCTAAGAATGGTTGATACCAACTTACCTTACCATATGCATGGCCTTCTCAGAAAGACTTGTCGGGGGATGTGCGCGCCTTTTTTTGCGTATGACGTGGTGCGATAAGGTCAAGGTTCAGCGCGGCTCCCATCGATCGATTTTCCTCTTTGAGCGGTTGCATAATTTTTTTCGAAAAAAGTGCTTGACCGGATTTCCTCTTCCGGTATACTAAGCTTCGCACTTTTACGGGGCCTTAGCTCAGCTGGGAGAGCGCATGGCTGGCAGCCATGAGGTCAGGGGTTCGATCCCCCTAGGCTCCACCATATTTGCTACGACGGATGCGATGCATCCGTCGTTTTTTTATTGTGCACGCATTGCGTCCGATGACGGCAAGCGGGGTGAAGGATATGGTCGAGGCGGCAGATAGCCGTGCGGAACCTCAGTCGGTGGGCGAAAACGGCGCTCCTATGACGATTTGGCAGGTGTGGCTTCGACGTCTCTGCCTGTTCGTGATCGTGTGGGCTATCGCGGAAGTGCTGTTGGGCGCTGCGTTGTGGGGTGCTTACCTGTTCGCGCGCATGGTGCTTGATGTCGAGCCCTCGGTGCTGGCCGAGCCCGTTGTGGGCGCGATGGCGATGGCGGGAGCGTGCCTCAACCTGGCCATCGGATTTCTCGGCCTTCGCGGAGCGCGGAATCCGCGCAAGATCACCCTGTTCTTCTGGATCACGTTCGTCGATGCGATGTTGACGGCGTGGGCGCTGGCCAGCAGCGTGTCCGCGGGCACGTGCGACCTCACCTCGCTTGTGAGCGGCCTGTTCGTTATCGCGCTAGCCGTGTGCGCTTGGCAAGTGCGCGGTCAGACGGGTTACTTCGACGCGCATCCGTAAGGCCTCCCGGCGTGAAAAAGCCTCTCCGGGGTTCCGGAGAGGCTTTCAACTGCGGGCGGTTTGCTTGACGGCTGCACCCGATGCGGCGCTAGTCCTGCTTCGCGGCCTCGATTTGCGCGATGATGGGGTCAAGCGCGCCGGCTACGTCGTAGTCCTCCACCTTTCCGGCGTCGCACAGGCGCGCGAAGCTGGGGTCGATGGGCAGCGTGGCGTAGGCGGGGATGTCGTAGCGCTCGGCCACGGCCGCACCTTGCGGATCGCCGAAGATGTGATGGCGCTTGCCGCAGTCGGGGCACTCGAAGTAGGCCATGTTCTCCACGAGGCCCAGCAGCTCGACGTTCATGTCGTGCGCGAGGTTCACGGCCTTGCCCACGATCATAGCCACCAGCTCCTGCGGAGCGGATACCGTGACAATGCCGTCAACCGGCAGCGACTGGAACACGGTGAGCAGCACGTCGGAGGTTCCCGGAGGCATGTCGACGAACAGGTAGTCGATCTCGCCCCAGTTCGTCTCGCTGTAGAACTGACGGATGGCGTTCGAGACGACCGGGCCGCGCCAGGCCACCGGGATGTCGTCTTTCGGCAGCATGAGGTTGGTGGACATCACCTTGATGCCGCTTTGCGTCTGGCCGGGCAGGATGCCGTCGGCGTCGGCGGTCAGCGGGTTCGTGATGCCGAAGGTCTTCGGGATGGACGGTCCGGTGACGTCGGCGTCCAGGATGCCCACGTTCTTCCCGCGCTTCTGCATTTCGCTGGCAAGCAGGCTGGTGACCAGCGACTTGCCCACGCCGCCCTTGCCGGACACGACGCCGATGACGTGTTTGATGTTGGAGCGGGAGTTCGTCTCGATGGTGCTGGGGCCCTGGGCGGTGCGGTCGCTGCATCCGGACTCGCCGCAGCTGCTGCACTCGTGCGTGCATTCTTCTGCCATGATTCCTTCTTTCTGGGTTTTCAGCGCCCCCGTGCGGCGGGAGCGCCACTCGTCTCACCTGGATGATAGCATAAGCTTTATACTTAGGTGGAAGGAATCGACCTGCGCGCCGGGCGCGCGCGGAGACGGAGGAGCGCGCATGCTGTTCGCTGATATCGACCTGTTGGATGAGAACCTTGATTTCCGCTCCCATTGCTGGGTGGGCGTGCGCGACGGGCGCGTCGCCTACGTGGGGGATGCGGCTCCGGCGGGCGAGGAAGCGGCGAGGTACGGAGAGGTGTACGACGGACGCGGCAAGCTCTTGTGTCCTGCGTTCTACAACGCCCACGCGCACGCGCCCATGACGCTGTTGCGCGGCTACGCCGAGAACCTGCCTTTGCAGGCGTGGCTGAACGACATGGTGTTTCCGTTCGAGGCGAAGATCACGCCCGAAGACTGCTACTGGGGCACGCTTCTGTCCTGCGCCGAGATGGCGCGGTACGGCTGCGTGAGCTTCTCGGACATGTACTATCACATGGAGGAGGGCGCCCGCGCAGCGCTCGACGCCGGCATCAAGATGAACCTGTCCGACTCGCTTCTTGCCTTCAACGGCGAAGGGTTGGACGACCTGCCGGTGAAGGGGAACCTCGACCGTCTCATCCGCGATGTCCAGGGCGCAGGCGATGGCCGCATCGTGGTGGACTGCAACATCCATGCCGAGTACACGTCGAACCCGCGCGCCGTGGCCGATTTGGCGGCGTACGCGAAGGAGCACGGGCTTCGGTTGCAGGTGCACGTCTCCGAGACGCGCCTCGAGCACGAGGAGTGCAAGCAGCGCCACGACGGTTTGACGCCGGTGCGCTACTTCGAGAGCCTGGGCGTGCTCGACGTGCCCGTGACGGCGGCGCACTGCGTGTGGGTGGACGACGGCGACATCGGCGTGCTGGCGGAGCGCGGGGTGTTCGTGGCGGCGAACCCGGCGTCGAACATGAAGCTGGGCAGCGGTTTCGCCCCTGTGGCAAAGATGCTCGCGCGCGGCGTGAACGTGTGCCTGGGCACCGACGGCATGGCGTCGAACAACAACCACGACATGATGCAGGATATGTACCTGCTGGCGCTGACGGCGAAGGGGTCGACGAACGATCCGGCCGTGGTCACGCCGAAGCAGGCGCTTACGGCCGCTACGCGCATGGGCGCTCTTTCGCAGGGGCGCGACGACTGCGGGTACGTGGCCGTGGGGGCGAAGGCTGACTTGTGCGTGCTGGACACGTCGGGGCCGTCGTGGGCGCCGATGACGAACCCGCTGGTGAACGTCGTGTACGCGGGGCATGGCGCCGACGTGTGCCTGACGATGTGCGACGGGGTCGTGGTGTATCGCGAGGGCGAGTGGCCCACGCTGGACATCGAGCGAGCGAAGACCGAGGTCGAGGCCCGCACGAAGCGCATCATCGGCGAGCTGTAGGGCGAGCGCTGTCGGGTGGGCGGCTTGCTTGACGGAGGGCCTTTGCGTATACTGGCAGGCGAGCCGCAGGGAGCGGGTACTCCCCATGGCTCTCGGACTCGCTTCGGCGGTTCGGATGTTTATTTTGGTCCCGGTTCGTCCTTTTGGGACGACCGGGGCGTATCTTTCAGCCGCGCTTGAAGTGCGAGCGAGGCTACCCCGACCGTCAGGCTGGCGAAGGCAGCGATGAGGCCGAGAACCTGCAAGATCACCCCGATAAGATCCAGCAATATGCCATCCATAGAGGACACCCCCCTTCCGTTTATCTAGAATTCGGAAATGGATGTAAAGAGGGTGCTATCCTCCCCGCCTGGCGAGTTCGTGCCTCCTATTATAGCGAGCTCGTCTTACGTGCAGATGGCGTGCATCTAGCGCAGATCTTTCTCGATCTGCTGCGAATCTCACGCATTTCCCACGTGGGTTCCATGCCGTTTGCCCCTGTTTCCAACGTCGTTTCCACACGCCTTGCCGCCGTTTCCGACATGGTTCGCACGTTTTCGGCGCTTCGGTGCGCATGTTTCACGTGAAACATCGGTTCGTTTTGTTTCGGGTGAAAGCATTTTCGCGCGGTGTTGTGCGCAAAGTACGGCTAGGCACGGTGGGCGCGTTGGTCTATTCTGGGATGAATACAATCGTGAAGAGGGAAGGGGCGGCATGCTGAGGATTTCCGATACGCGCATCGACGGGTTCATCGCGGAGGACGTGCCGTACGTCGATCTGACGTGCGCGGTGCTGGGCATCGGCGACGAGCCGGGCGAGATGGAGTACTTCACGCGCGAAGACTGCGTGCTGGCCGGCGCGAACGTGGTCGCGCGTATCATGGGGAAGCTGGGCTGCGACGTGGTGGAGGCGCGTCGCGACGGCGAGCGCGCGACTGCGGGCGAGGCGTTCTTCGGCGTGCGCGGCACCGCGGGCGACCTGCATGCGGCGTGGAAGGTGTGCCTCAACGTGTTCGACCATATGTCGGCCGTGGCCACGAAAACCCGCGCGATGGTGGACGCGGCCCACGCGGCGAACCCGCGCTGCGAGGTGCTGACCACGCGCAAGAGCATGCCGGGCGCGAAGGACCTGCTGACCGAGGCCGTCATGGCGGGAGGGGCGTTCCCGCACCGGCTGGGGCTGTCCGAGACGGTGCTGGTGTTCGACCATCACCTCACGTTCTTCGGCGGCTTCGAGGCGTTCGTGGAGCAGCTGCCGGATATCAAGGGCCGCTGCGTTGAGAAGAAGCTGTTTGTGGAGGCTGATGCCGAGCGTGCCCGCGTGCTGGCGCGCGCTGGCGTTGACGGCATCCAGGTGGACAAGGTCCCCGTTGACGAGCTGGAGCCGCTTGTGCGCGAGCTGCGCGCCATCGACCCGCACGTCACGCTCATCGCGGCCGGCGGCGTGAACCCGCAGAACGCGGGCGCGTACGCGGCAACCGGCGTGGACGGCCTGGCCACCACGGCGCCCTTCTCCGCCAAGCCCCTCGACATGAGCGTGCGCATGCGCCCGCTGTAGCAGCTTGCGCCGTGGATGTGCGGTCTTTGGGCTCGGCGGATGCGTTGTCACCCCAAAGCCGCGGTTTCGGGCAATATTCCGAGGCTTTGGGGCGACAACGCATCCGCCGCTGCCGGTCTTCTTCGCATGGTCGTGGGCATCGGGCGAATTTTCTTGAACCGGGTGTAACCTTTTCGCGTCGGGGCGCGTCTAATAGGTAACCGACCTTGAAAGGGGCACCCGCGTGGACGATCTGATACAGCGAGCGCGAAACGGCGACGGCGAGGCGTTCGCCACGCTGTTCGGGCACAGCAAGCAGCCGTTGTGGCGCGCTGCGATGGCGGTGCTCGGCAACGTGGACGATGCGTCCGACGCGCTGCAGGAGACGGCGGTCAAAGCGTGGCGCGCCATGCCGCGCTTCGGCGGCCGCAGCGCAGTGAACACGTGGTTCATGCGCATCCTGCTGCGCGTCTGCTACGACATGCGCCGTCAGCGCAACCGCGAGACGCCGTGCGCCATGGGGCTGTTCGCCGCGGACGTGGACGGCTCGGGCGTATGGTGGGAGCCGTCGGCGGGCCAGATGCTGGCGGGTGCGGGCGTGCGGCGCGATCCCGACCGCGACGAGGCGCTCGACGTGCGCGACGCCATCGCCTCGCTGTCGGCCGATGATCGGCTGGTGCTGGTGCTGTTCTACGTGAACGATTTCCCTGTGCGACAGATCTCCCAGATCATGAACGTGTCGGAAGGTGCCGTGCGCACCCGTCTGTCGCGGGCGCGGGACCGCTTCAAGGTTGCCTATTCGCAAGGCTCGAACGAGGAAGTTGAGGTGGCGCGATGAGCCATGAGAGGTTCGACAACGAAGACGAGCTGCGCCGGGCGGTGATCCGGGATTTGGACGCGGGTCCGATTCCCCCGCAGGTGCAGGTCAAGCTCGACGGCGTGTACGCGTCGCTGGGCTCCATTCCTCAGGATCGTCCCACGCCGTCGGGCGCGGGCGCTCCGCAGCGTCGGCAGCCGGTCAAGCGGCGGTCTGCCGAGCCTGCGCACGGCAAGCGCAAGGGCGCCCGCGTGGCGCGCCGCGGTGCGATGGTGGCGGTTGCGGCCGTGCTCGTCGTGCTGTTGAGCGGTGTCGCCTTCGCCGCATCGCGCCTGGTGCAGATGCAGCCGGGCGATGTCGGGTTTTTCGGGGGCGGTAACAACCTGCCCATTTACAACAGCTTGCAGTCCGGGGTTTCCAGCCTGAACGCCGAGGTGGGCGATACCGTTGAAGTCGACGGCGTGCAGGTGACGCTCGATTCGGTGTCGTGCGATCGCAACATCGTCAACCTGTTCTTCACGTTGGAGAAGGAGGGCGGCTTCGACCTGACCGAGCAGTCGAACTACGAGGGCTCCCAGGAAAACGAATGGGCGCGCTTGCAGCGGCTTGCTCCGCGCTTCTCGTACAGTCTTTCGAGCAACGGCGAGGCGATCGGCAAAGATTCCGTCTACGTGCTCGATGCGTACCAAGAAGACGGCAAGGTGAAGATCATGGAGCGCATCGTGCCGGAAGCGACGCTTCCCGACCAGGTGGACATCGCGCTGGAAGGCTATGCGATGTGGAAGCAGTTCGAAGAAGGAGACGAGCCCTTCACGTTCGATGTCGGCCTCGACCTGAGCACGGTGGCCAGTCCGCGCGAGCTGGGCGCGCACGACCTCGTGTTCAACACGAGCGACGGCGACAAGACGATGGGCATCCAGCGTTTCACGGCATCCGAGCTGGGCACCGTGATGGTCGTGCGCAACGACAACGAGTGGACGGGAGAGCAAGGCGAATACGGTTCTTCCTACGGCCCGCCCGAGAACGTGCTGAGTCCTCATTTGCTTAAGGTAACCGATGACCAGGGCAACGTTTTGACTCCGGTCGAAGCTGGCGATGGTTCGGGCGTCAATCCGGAGGGTTCGCAGATTATCGAGTTCTCCAATCTCTCGCCCGAAGCGCATGGCGTCACGTTCACGCCGATGTTGAACGCGCTCGACTGGGACTCGATGACGGTCGAGGAGCGTAAAGCGAGGAATGAGGAAAACGTACAACATGTGGACGTCTCTCGAATCGGCACCACATTGGAGACGAGCGAGTTCGGCGGCTACGAGCTGACCGGCTGGGACGTGACCGATGGAACGGTGAGCATATCGCTCAAGCCCTACGGATGGCAGGCTATGGGACCGTACATGGAGCTCATTTCCGAAGACGATGTGACGCTTTTGGAAAGCGCATGGACGGATCCCGAGACGGGCGAGACGGGAACCGGCTACCATTCGGGCATCATGTATCGCAAGCACGACTATATGACCGGCGAGTTCGTCCAGATGGTGTCGTACTACGCCGCAGACGACGATGAGCTGCGCGGGCTCACGAACTACAGTTACCGCTCTGCGTTCGGTGAGTATCGGGAAGAGCCAGACGCGGCGCAGACGCTCTCGTTCTAAGCTGCTCCGAAATGAAGAAGCGGGCCCATCGCGATGATGGGCCCGCTTCGTTTCTGCTGCGGCCGGTTTACTTCCCCAGCACCTTCTTAATGCCGTTGCCCGCTATGACGGCGCCGCCGCCGATGGCCAGCAAGCCGGGACCGGGCAGGATGAGCATGGGCACGCCCACCAACATGATGGCGCCGCCGATGGCCGTCTGCACGGCGCCGCCGATGCGGTTGGGCTTCTTCTTCGAGACGCGCCCTTCGTCGATGATAGTGGCGTTAACGGCGGCCTGCGCGGCGTCCTTCCCGTACGATGGCGCGCGGAACGTGTCGCTGCCCGACGGGCTTGCGCTTTTCGCGGCGTCGCTGGCGCTTGCGACGGGGTTGACGTCGATGATGGGGCTTGGGTCGCTCATGGTCTCCTCGCTTACGGTGGGGTGCGGTTTCGTGCCGCGTGTCTGCTTCGATTATACGGGCTGCGCGAACCGCATGTCGTGCGGCGCGCCCGCGGCTACGAGTTCGTCACCGTTCGGTAACGTGTTGCTCGCGGCTTCTTCAAAGATGGATGCGAGGGGCATCGGGAGCGTGATCCGAGCCCGCCTAATTCCGTCGTTGTGGACGCCGAAAGCGGCTGTTTTGCGATACACTATGGGTCAAGGTTTCAAGATCGCGTTTGAAGTTCGTAGGTTAGGCTCGACTGTGGTTCGCGCCTTGGCAGAAACGACAACGGCGTGGGCCACGCAACAGGAAAGTTGGTGGTCAACATGGCAGCTCCTGCTACCGAACACGTGCGAAACATTGTGCTGGTGGGCCAAGACGGCGCCGGCAAGACATCGCTCGCCGAAGCGATGCTGCACGTCTCCGGCCGTACGCCCCGCATGGGCACGACGCACGACGGGAAATCCTACCTCGACTACGACGATGAGGAGATCCGGCGCAAATTCACCATCGGCACCTCCATTGCCCCCATTCCGTACAAGGACTACAAGATCAACCTGCTTGATACGTCCGGTCACCCCGACTTCATCGGCGACACGCTGGCCACCATGCAAGCGGCCGAGATGGCGTTGTTCGTGGTGGACGCCGTGGCAGGCCCGCAGGTCATGACCACCAAGCTGTGGCGCGAGGCGGAGGACATGCGTCTGTCGCGCGCCGTGTTCATCAACCATATCGACCGCGAGAACGCCGACTTCGACACGGCCATGGCGCTGCTGCATGCGCGCTTCGGTTCGCGTTTGGGACCGGTGACCATTCCTATCGGCGTCGACAAGGACTTCGAGGGCGTCATCGACATCATTCGCATGAAGGCGCGCTATTTCGATGCCGGCAGCGAGAAGGAGCGCATCGAGGAGATTCCGCCCGAGTACGCCGATGCCGCCCAAGCCGCGCGCGACAAGCTGTGCGACCTCGTGGCCGAGGCCGACGACGATCTCATGATGAAGTACCTGGACGGCGAGGAGCAGCTCACCCAAGACGAGCTCGAGCAGCTGTTGGACAAGGCCATCGCGCAGGAGCTGTTCATTCCCGTGTTCGTGGGCTCCACGATCATCGAGCAGGGCATCCAGGGCGTCATGGAGGACATCGCCACCTACTTCCCGCATCCTCGCCATCACGGGCGCTTCCGTCTGGCCAACGGCGAGGAGACGTTCGTCGACGAGACGGGCGAGCCCGCCGCGTTCATCTTCAAGACGGTGTCCGACCCGTTCGTAGGCCGCTTGAGCTTCCTCAAGGTCATCTCGGGCGTGCTGGAACCGGGCATGGAGCTGATCAACGCGCGCACAGGCAAGAAGGACCGGCTGGGCCACCTCTACGTGATGATGGGCAAGGAGGCCACCGACGTGAAGAGCGCGAAGGCCGGCGACATCATCGTGGTGCCGAAGCTCACCGACACGCGTGCCGGCGACACGATGTCGAAGTCGGGCGACGTGGCCATCGACCCCTTGCCGCTGCCCGTCCCTCAGTACCCGGTGGCCATCGAGGCGGCGAACAAGAAGGACGAGGACAAGCTGGGAACGTTTCTGGCTCGCGCGGCCGAGAACGACCCCACGCTGATCATCAACCGTAGCGAAGAGACGCACCAGACGGTGATCGCGGCCATGGGCGAGGCGCAGATCGAGACGCTGATCGCCCGACTCAAGGAGCAGACGGGCGTGGAGGCGAAGCTCATCCCCGTGCGCATTCCGTATCGCGAGACCATCCGCAAGACGGCCGAGGCGCAGGGTCGTCACAAGAAGCAGACGGGCGGCGCGGGGCAGTTCGGCGATTGCTGGCTGCGCATCGAGCCGAATCCGGGAGCGGGCTACGAGTTCGTCGACGAGATAGTGGGCGGCAAGATTCCCCGCGGCTACCTGCCGGCCATCGACAAGGGCGTGCAGGATGCCATGCGCGAGGGTTTCTTGGCCGGATATCCTATGGAAGACATCAAGTGTGCGGTGTACGACGGCTCGTACCACTCCGTCGACTCCAACGAGATGGCGTTCAAGACAGCCGCGCGCATCGGCTTCCGTGCCGCGTGCGAGAAGGCCGACCCCATTTTGCTGGAGCCCATGGCGAACCTCGACGTGACGGTGGGCGAGGAGTACGCCGGCGCGGTGATGGGCGACATCTCCACGCGCCGCGGCCGCATCGTGGGCACCGACTCGAACGACGCGGGCGAGACGGTCATCATGGTGCGCGTACCCTACGCCGAGGTGGTCACGTACACGAAGGACCTGCGGGCCATCACGCGCGGCTCGGGGTCGTACTCCATCGAGCTGGAAGGCTACGAGCCGGCACCGGCCGACGTGACGAAGAAGCTGGTGGAAGCCTACCAGGCTGCGCGCGCTGCGGGGAACTAGCGCGCTTGCGACATGATCCGTCGAGGGTTTGAGAGTGGAGGAGGGAGCCGCGGTGCGGCTCCCTCCTCGGTTGTACGGGCGGCGCGTCTGCGAAGGACGCGCCGCCTGGCCGATGCGGGGGCGCGTTGGGGTGTCGGGCTGCGGTTAGGCTTCGAGCGCCTGCGGCTGGTCTTCGGCGGCGGGCTTGCGCTTCGGTCGGCCGGGGCGGGGACGTTCGCGCAGGCGTGCTTCCACGCTGTAGCCCGTCACCCAGGTGTTGTGGCCGTACTTGAACGACTCGAGGAGGCCGTCGCGGATCATATGGCTGACGCGCGACGGGGACACGCCCAAGGCGCGGGCGGCCTCGGCCGCTGTCATGCGGGGGATGGTTTCCAGGCCGGCGTCGATGGCGACAGTGATGATCCTGCCGCCGTAGCGCGGCTCGTTGTCGAAGGTGGGTTCGGGAAAAGGGATGTCGTGCATTGCGTGGTGCTCGACAACCGTCTTGAGCCAATCGACTGCCATTTCGCACGCTTCGCGAAACGTCGCGCCCGAGGTGCCGCCGCACTCTAACTCAAAGGGCAAGACGGAGTAACGACCTTCATCAAGGAACACTTCAAACTCGTATACGTGTTTCATGCCTGCCTCCTTCGAGATGGGCTATTTGAGTCCCGTTTGTTTTTTCATGATCTCGAATAGCTGGTTCGGAATCTCGCGATGCCGTTCGACGGCGGTCCACCTGCCGTCAGGATGCACGAACTTGTCGTGATTTCCGCCCCCTTCGTTCTTGAAGCCGTTGCGCCTGAAGAACCTGACGACCTCTCTGCGCTTGACCATCCTATCCCCGATCCCTTTTATTGTCAATATTATTGTTAATTTAGCAAGCTCGCATGTTTCGAAAGCGTCTCTTGCGACGGGCGGGCCGAGTTGGGTGCGTTCCCGCCCGTCGCTTCGCGTCCGGTTTGCAGCGGCGCCGAACCATGGCCGTTCCCTGTCTCGCCGATGGCGGCGCCGCTGCAATTTCCCGTGCTTCCATGATAACGACCTGGTCTTACGTTTTGATGGCGTGCGTCCAGCGCGGAGCACCTTCGAATCCAGCGCAACTGCCACGCGTTTCCAGCGCGGTTTCCACGTTTCGTGCAACCGTTTCCAACGCGGTTTACCCGTGCGTTGCCGAAGATTCCAACGCGCTTCAAACGTGCGGGCGGCACCCGCCTTGCGCGGATGCCGCCCGTTGTCGAGAGATGGGGCGCGGGATGAGGGCCGGCAGACGCTAATTATCGCGGGAGAGGCGCTTGTAGACGAGCGCGAACGCGATTGCGGCTACGACGATCCAGACGAGCATACCCGCTGCGGGCAGCACGACGTCGGAGGTGAACAGTGCGCCGCCGGCCAGCAGGGTGCCCAGCTTGTCCATGCCGCCGGTGGGCAAGTAGGAGGCGATGTTCGAGAACCCGTCGATGAACTGGGAGTACATGGGGGCGATACCCACCAGTAGGATGGGCACGCTCAACAGGCCGGCCGACATCTGGTCGCGGGCGGCCAACCCCAGCAACAGCGAGATCAGCACGAAGGGAATCGACCCCACCACGCCGATGGCGAGGAAGGCGGGCAGCCCGGCGAGGGGCTGGCCGAGCACGAGGTAGCAGGCCGCGTCCACCACCGCGATGGCGATGAGCGCCACGAGCCCGCGCGACAGCAGGATCTGCTCGGGACTCACGTTCGCCAGCATGAGCGTGCGCAGCGTGTGCTTCTCCTTCTCCTCCGCGATGGCGGTGATCGTGGCCATCGACGACACCATGGTGCACGTGAACAGCAGGGCGTACGACAGCATCGTGGCATCGAAGGCGTGCTGCGCCTCGACGCCCTCGACGTTGCCGCCCATGACCTTGCTGAAGAAGGCGATGAACCCGAGGGGCAGCAGGCAGCACACGAGCATGGTGGGGTTCTTCACCACGTCCTTGAGGTCTTTCTCGAACAGCGTGGCGGTTTTGCGCATGACGGCTTCCATTTAGAACTCCCTTCCCGTGAGCTCGAGAAACACTTCTTCCAGATCGGGCTCCACCGAGTGGATGG
>ENA-OXEN01000004-OXEN01000004.1-human-gut-metagenome-genome-assembly--contig:-NODE-4-length-38131-cov-11.885361_pt1 | contig 38131 bp, 29 predicted proteins | sample MGYA00249358_ERZ652249 | MGnify/ENA primary metagenome ERZ652249 (study PRJEB26925, sample SAMN05826761) | human gut metagenome | biome: ENVO:2100002; feature: ENVO:00000062; material: ENVO:00002003... | reverse complement strand
CGAGATCTGCGCATGTCTCGTGGGCTCGGAGATGTGTATAAGAGACAGCGCAGGCCTCGACGCTCGCGCGCGAGCTGCTGCTGGCCTACGAGGGCGTGCTGCCCACGCTCGAGCGGGCGGGGAAGAGCGCGTCCGCCGAACGGGCGCGCGCGGCCGCGGCCGACGCGGTGGAGGCGCTCGGGGCGTTTTTGGCCGACGCGTCCGCGGCGAGCGACGCGCGTGCGCTGGCAGCTGTGGTCGACGGCTGCGCCTACCTGCCGTGCACGTTCGGCGGCGCCGATGTGAAGGCCGAGGTCAAAGCGTATCAAGCTGTGCACGCGCGCGTGGCTCAGAATGTCGCGCTCGCGCTGGCGCACCCGCTGGCCTCCGAGCTCATGGCGCTCGCGCGCGAGGTGACCGCGCGCTTCGAGGATGCGAAGCGCGCCGCGTGCAAGCTGGACAACGACGATCTGCTCGTGCGCACGCTCGACGCGTTCGAACGCTGCCCGGACATCGCCGCGCGCTACGAACGCCGCTTCAAACTGGTGATGGTGGACGAGTTCCAGGACACCAGCCAGCTGCAGATCGACATGATCGCGCGCCTGGCCGGGCCGCGGTGCGCGCACCTGTGCACGGTAGGCGACGCGCAGCAGTCCATCTACCGCTTCCGCGGCGCCGACGTGAACGTGTACGAGGCTCATAAGAAGGCGATGCGCGCCGACGAAGTGGGCGCGCTCTACGTCGAGCTCGCGAAGAACTTCCGCAGCCACGGCGACGTGCTGTCGTTCGTCGACCGCGTGTTCGAGCAGCCGACGGTGTTCGGCGAGGCGTTCATGTCGCTGGAGCCGAACGAGCAGCGCCCCTCCTGCTATCGGGGCAGCGCGCCGCGCATCGACCTCGTGCTGTCGGTGCAGCCCGCGGGGCGCGGCACCGGCGTGCGCACGGCCGATGCGAAGCGCGCCGGCGCCGAGGCCATCGCCCGCCGGTTCGCCGTGCTGCGCGAGGACGGCCACGCTCCCGGCGACATGGTGGTGCTGCTGGGCAAGATGAGCCGTGCGGGCATGTATGCCGAGGCGCTGCGCGCCGAGGGCTTCGAGTGCGTGGTGACGGGCGGGTCGCTGTTCGCGTCCGCGCCCGAGGTGCGCGTGGTCGCCCGCTTCGTGGAGGCGCTGGCGAACCCGGCGAACACGGCTGCGCTGTTCGAAGTGCTGACCAGCGATATGATGCGTCTGTCGGCAGACGACTTCCTCGTGCTGACCACCGAGGAGGATCCTGAGACGGGATGCGTGCGGCGGCGCGATCTCGACCGGGGCTTCGCGCGCCTCGCATCGCGCGCCGACGGACTGCCGCCGCGGCTGGCGCACGCCGTGCGCCTGTTCGAGCGGGCGCGTGACGAGTCGCGCACGCGCCCGGTGGCGACCGTGGTGCGCGATGCCGTGGTGCGTTCGGGGTGGATGGCGCGGCTCGAGGAGGAAGGCGCGGCGGGCACGGCGCGAGCCGCGAACGTGCTGAAGGCCGTCCGGCTCGTCGATCGCCTCGAAACCGAGCGCCACCTGGGGCTGGCCTCCACGGCGCGCGCGCTGGCCGACGAGTTGGCCGTAGGATTGAAGGAGGCGCCCGGCGCGTTGTCGGGAGCCGGCGGCGACGTGGTGAAGATCATGACCATCCATGCTTCGAAGGGGCTGGAGTTCCCCGTCGTGGCGCTGGCCGACTTCGCCGACGCGCGCGCGGGAAGCGGCGAGCTTCTGGTGGAGACGTGCGGTTCCGTCGCGCGCGCCTCGTTGGCGCCCGCAGCGTCGTTGGAGGCGTTTCCCCAGCTGGCGAAGCGCTCGGGCGCGGCTGCGGCCGGCGACGGCGAGGATGATGCCGATCTGCTGGCCGCTCGCCGTCTCGTAGAAGGGGAGGATGGGCCCGCGTGCGCTCTCGGCGCTTCGTCGTGCACGCAGGCGGCCTACCGCGCCCAGCTCGCGCGCCGTGCGGCCGACGAGGAGCTGGCCGAAGCGCGTCGCAAGCTCTACGTGGGCCTCACGCGTGCCAGCGAAGCGCTTGTGGTGGCGATGGACGCGAAAGCTCCCTCGGCGGGCAAGCCTCCGGCGTACGCCCCGCTCGTCGACGATATCCGCAGCGCGCTGTGCGGCGACGGCGATTTTCCCGAGGGCGTTGCCGAGCTTCCCTACGGCGGCACCGCGCCGGCCCGCTTCGAGCGCATCCTCGTACAGCCGCCGGAGCCGCGCGTCGAGGAGGGCGCCGAGCCTGCGCCCGAACCGCGGCTGTTCTTCGTGCCCGTCGTGGACGACGCTTCGCGGTCGACGCTCTTCGCGGGAGGCTTGGCGCGCGACGATGCGTTCTCGTACTCGTCGATCGCCCCGAACCCGCTTCCGGCTCCGGCGGACGAGGGCGTGCCTTTCGCCGCGGACGCGGACAAGGCGACGGATCTGGGCAGCGCCTTCCATCGGGCGGCGCAGCTGGCCGTCGAGACGGGAAGGGTTCCCGGCGCTGCGCGCCTCGGCGTGCTCTCCGAGGCGTACGCTCTATCGACGGGACAGCGCGCGCGGCTGGCCGATGCCTGCGCGCGCTGGTTCTCCAGCGCGACGTACGCCGAAACGCTGCAGTGGGGGCTGCGGCGCGCCGAGGTGCCGTTCTTCGTGCCGATATCCGATGCGTTCGTAGAAGGGGAGATCGATCTTCTCTGCACCGACGACGCGCAGCTAGCGGGCGCCCGTGCGCTCGTGGTGGACTATAAGACCGGCGGTTCGGACGGCGAGGCGCCGGAAGCGCTGCGCTCCAAGCACCTCCTGCAGGCGCAATGCTACGCCTATGCGCTGCTGCGGCAAGGCTGCGTCGAGGTGGAGCTGCGCTTCGCGCGCGTCGAGCGCGAGGATTCGGCGGGGGGCATGCAAACCGTGACCTACCGCTTCACCGACGAAGATCTCGACGGGCTGGCCGTCCGCATCCTAAGCGCCCGAAGGGCGTAGCCTCTTCCGCCTGCTCGGCTTGACAGCAGGTTATCGTTGCCTAGAATGTAACCGAACGGATACACAATGCTTTGATAAAGCGACGGTCTATCAGGTAAAACGGCGAAAATGTATCAAAAGATTATTCTCTCAGCAAAAAGGTCATAAATCACGACTGAACATTGTTCAAGGCATTTGCTAGGATGATTGACGGGCAGGGGCGCGGTGTGATGGAGTGCGTAGCGAGTATTGTCAACACCCGCGCCCCTCGAGGCGTTTCCGGGGCTTACGCCCTGCGCCTGCCGTAGCGCTCGTAGGCCTGCGTCACCTGCAGCTCGTACTCCTTGCGAGTGCCCTTGACCACCGTGTCCAGGATGAGGCCGCTGGCGAATGCGAGGATGCCGACGAACACGAGGGCCACGGCCAGCAATGCGGAGGGCAGACGCGGTACGAGGCCCGTCGCGGCGAACTCCCAGATGACGGGGATGCCGGCGATGAGGCCCAGCAAGCAGAACAGAAGCGCGAGCCAGCTGAACAGCGCGAGCGGGCGATAGTCCTTGAACAGCGACATGATCATGGCCAGCACCTTCATGCCGTCTGAGAACGTGTTGAGCTTGCTCTCCGATCCTTCGGGGCGGTCGCGGTAGTCGATCGGCACCTCGGCGATGCGCCAGCGCTTGTCGACGGCGTGGATGGAAAGCTCCGTCTCAATCTCGAACCCGGGCGAGAGCACCGGCATGGTCTTGGCGAACACGGCGTTGAAGGCTCGATAGCCGGTCATGACGTCGGAGAACTCGAATCCGTAGATCCACTTGATGAGCGTGCGCACGAGGTCGTTGCCGAAGCCGTGGAAGGCGCGGTCGTTCTCTTCGCCGTACGTGCCGTTGGACAGGCGGTCGCCTACGCTCATATCGGCCTCGTCGGCCATGAGCGGCGCCAGGAGCTCCGGCGCGGCCTCGGCGGGGTAGGTGTCGTCGCCGTCAACCATCACGTAGTAGTCGGCGTCGATGTCGCGCAGCATCTGGCGCACGACGTTGCCCTTGCCCTGGCGGCGTTCGGCCCGCACCACGGCGCCGTGCTCGGCCGCGATGGAAGCGGTGCCGTCGGAGGAGTTGTTGTCGTAGACGTACACGGTCGCTTCGGGCAGCACGCGCCTGAAGTCGTCGACCACCTTGCCGATGGTTACGGCCTCGTTGTAGCAGGGGATGAGCACGGCGACGGTGCCGCTCTGGGCGCGCGGCGTATCGATCTTCTGATCCACGAATCACTCCTCGGTTCTGTATAGGTGAGGTTCATCCTACTCGAAACGTCGGACTTGCGCCAGACGGCTCCGTTGTTTTCCAGATGAAACCCGGTAAGGAAGCCGTTTTCGACCGGTAATATTGTGCCCGGCGCCTCCTGCTACAATGAAGAACGCCCGCTACGACTGGAAGAGGGGCGTCCTCCCTATGGAACTGATTACCCGCTCGCGCGAGCGGCGGCGCATCGCCATCATCGTGGTCGCGCTCGTCCTTGCGCTTCTGATCGCGCTCGCGTACACGATCGTCTCGTCGCGTCAGGCGACGGCGGCCGCGGTGGAAACCATGAGCGAAGTGTACTTGCAAGAGCTCAGCAACCAGGTCATCTCCCATTTCAACACCGGCATCGACGGCAAGTTCTGCCAGCTGGAAACCGTGGGCAGCTCGCTTGAGCTGTACGACCCGGAGAATCTCGACGAGGTGAGGGATTTCCTCGCCTGCATGGAGGCGGACGATGACGAGTACGCCTACCTTGCGCTGCGTGGCAGCGACGGGCTCTACTACACGTCGTGGGGCTCGGACGCCGCCTCGGATGAGGAGCTTGCCGCCCGCAGCGAGCTGGGGCTGTCGTATCGGGACGCGCACGGCCACGACGTGATGCTATACAACGGAACCATCGCGCTCGTGGATTCCTTCGAGCCCGTTACCTGCGGAGGCGTCACGTTCACCGCCGTCGTCGCCGGGTTCGGCGTCGACACCGTTTCCGGGAAGCTCAACCTCGATCTGGTCAATGGCAGCTCGCGGTCGAGCGTCATCGGCTTCGACGGCACTTGCATCGCAGGATGCGATGCCGAGGGGCTGTGCAACGGCGAGAACCTGTTCGACGCGTTGGAATCGAGCGCTCGCCTCGACAAGGGGTACAGCATGGACCAGGTGCGAGAAGCCGTGGAGAACGGGGAGACGTTCCTGCTTCCCTTCTGGTACGGGGGTCATCACGAGTACCTGTACTTTCGGCCGATGAGCAATCAAGACTGGTATCTGTGCACCGCCATGCCCTACGGCGTGGTGGACGAGGACGTGGCGGGACTCAGCTGGGTGCTCATGCAGAACGCCGTTCTCATGGCGACCATGATCATCGCGGTCATAGCCATCTTCTTCTCGATCTACTATCAGCTGGTCAAGCGCAACACGCGTCTGCTGTCGGACGAGAAGAACCGTGCCGAGCGCGCTTCCGAGGAAGCGCGGCGCGCCAGCTTGGCGAAAAGCGAGTTCCTCTCGCGCATGTCGCACGAGATTCGTACGCCGATGAACGGCATCATGGGCATGACCGCCATCGCGCTCGAGAATGCGCACGACGAGGAGAAGGCGCGAGCCTGCCTCGAGAAGATCGACGTGACGTCCGAGCATCTCATGGCGCTCATCAACGACATCCTCGACATGAGCAAGATCGAGAGCGGCAAGATCGACATCAAGCGCGAGACGTTCGATTTCGGGACGTTCGTAGGGTCGCTCGACGACGTGTTCGGAACGCAGGCTCTCGAACAGGGGATTCGCTACAAGACGGAAGAAGTGGGCGCGCTGCCCTCGCTGCTCGTCGGCGACGGGCTTCGGCTGAACCAGATCGTTTACAATCTCGTTGGCAACGCTTTCAAGTTCACTCCTCGCGACGGCAGCGTCACGCTGCGCATAGAGGAGCTTCCCGCGCCGCCGGAAGAGGATGCTGCGCACGACGACGCGATCTGGCTGCGCTTCTCGGTGACCGATACGGGTTGCGGCATCAAGCCGGAGAACCGCGAGCGGATATTCTCGTCTTTCGAGCAGGGCGACGAGTCTTCATGCAGACGCGGAGGCACGGGTCTGGGCCTTGCCATCACGAAGCGGTTCGCGGAGATGATGGGCGGCCGTATATCGTTGTCGAGCGAGGTGGGGAAGGGGTCGACCTTCACGGTGGACGTGCCGTTCGGGCGAGCCTCGGGCGAAGGGGCCGCCACGTGCGACGATGCGTTCGCCGCGCGGTCCCGAACGCACGGCGACGGAGTTTCGTACGATTTCTCCGGCAGGCGCGTCATCGTCGCCGAAGACAACGAGCTCAACCGCGAGATAGCCACCGAGGTGCTGGCCATGGCGGGTGCCGAGGTCCTGGCGGCATCCACGGGCGCCGAGGCCGTGCGCGCGTTCGAGCGCTCGCACCCGGGCTCCGTCGACCTGATCTTCATGGACATCCAGATGCCCGAGATGGACGGCTACGAGGCGACCCGCGTCATTCGCTCGCTCGATCGCGACGACGCGCGTTCGGTGCCCATCGTCGCGATGACGGCCAACGCGTTCGTCGAGGACGAGGAGCGCAGCCGCATGAGCGGAATGGATGGCCATCTGAGCAAACCCCTTGATATCCATCTCGTATATGCCACAATGGACAGGTTTTTGAGAGGGCGCTCGCGGGGAGGGGGCGCGTAGAGCGAAAGGACGCGCGCGGTGAAGAAGCTCGTTGCTCAGATCATGAAGTTCGGCGTGGTGGGCGTCATCGCTTTCGTCATCGACTACGGCTTACTTGCCCTGCTCACCGAGGCGTTCGGCGTGAACTACCTCGTCAGCGCCACCATTTCGTTCACGGCCTCGGTCGTGTTCAACTACGCGGCGTCGATGCGCTACGTGTTCACCCATAAGGAGGGCATGAGCCGCCGGCGCGAGTTCGCCATCTTCGTCGTGCTGTCGGTTATCGGCCTGGGCATCAACAACGGCTGCATGTGGGCGGGCGTGGAGTTTTTGGGCATCCACTACCTCATCGTGAAGATAGGCGCCACGTTCATCGTGATGGTGTGGAACTTCGTGACGCGCAAGATCTTCCTCGACGCGGGCGATGCGCCCGGCGAGATCCTTTCGGACATCGAATAGCCGTCTCGGCCGAAGCTGCCCCGAACGGGGCGTCGGCGCCGCCTGTCATCCTGCTCGCAGCGCGCCAGCGCGGAGCCGAAGGAACCCGCGCAGCGTTAGCCGGGGTGCTCCCTGCTGGTGTTAGCGCGGGATGACGGCGAAAAGGGCGTGACCGGGTAAAAACGAGGCGGTTTGGTAATCGGTTGCAACTCGCGACGGGATGCCGAAAAAATCGACCTGGGCTGATGTCGGGCTTCCGCTTCGGCGCGCCGGCGAATTGGGAAGCGGAAAGGTTTTGGGGTTACCAAACCGCCCCGTTTTCGCCATGGCGCGGCGATCTCGGCGTCATCGCCGTCTCAGCGTCGAATCAGACGATGCGCCGACAATAAAAAACGAGGCCGGGAACGGATTCCGGCCTCGTATCGTTTACCTGGTGCCCTTGACAGGATTCGAACCTGCGGCTTTCTGCTCCGGAGGCAGACGCTCTATCCCCTGAGCTACAAGGGCACGGTGGAGGAGATTATACGCTATCATGGACGAAACGGAAAAACAAAAACGAGATTTGGGCGTATTCATGGAAGAAACCATAACGATTGAGCGCATGGGCTACGGCAGCGAGGCGGTCGGCCGCCTGGAGAGCGGCAAGGCCGTGTTCGTGGAGGGCGGCGCGCCCGGCGACGTGGCCGCGCTGGAGATCGTCGAGGACAAGCCGACGTTCGCCCGCGCGCGCATCGCGCGGCTCGTCAAGCCCTCCGAGCTGCGCGTCCGCCCGCGCTGCGAGGCGGGCGCGGCCTGCGGAGGATGCCCCTGGCAGCACCTGTCCTATGACGCGCAGCTGGAGGCCAAGCGCGCCAACGTGGCGGCGGCGCTCGAGCGCACGGCGAAGTTCGGCCGCGAGCGCGCCGAGGAGCTGGTGCGCCCCTGTCTGCCGAGCAAGCGCCAGTGGGGCTACCGCAACAAGCTGGAGCTGGGCGCGGCCATGGACGAGCGCGGCACGTTCCAACTGGGGTTCCACCGCGAGGGCGCGCACGACATCGCCTCGCCGGGCGCCTGCCCCCTCGCTCACGACGCCATCGCCAAGGCGCCCAAGGCGCTGCGCGGCGCGCTGCGCTTCGCGCAAGGGTCGGCCGACCTCGGCATCTTCCGCGTGGGCGTGCGCCACAGCCTGCACACGGGCGATCTGGAAGTAGCCCTGTGGACGAGTCCCGGCTCCTTCCCGCGCGGACACATCGCCAAAACCGTCAAGAGCGCCGTCAAGGCCACCAGCATCGTGCGCGTCATGGCCGACCCCGGCAAGGCCCGCAAGATCAAGGGCGTCGAGACGCTCGACGGCAAGGGATGCTGGGAGGAACAGCTGGGCGACGCCCGCTACCTGGCCAGCGCGCCGTCGTTCTTCCAGGTGAACACCGCGCAGGCCGAGAAGCTGATCGCCTGCGTGATCGAGGGCTTGGGCGGACGCATGGGCGAGGACGGGCCCGAAGGGCTCGACGACCTGCTGATCGCCGACCTGTACGCTGGCGGCGGCACGTTCTCGGTGCCGCTCGCGCAGGCGGGCGCCGAGGTGTTGGCCGTGGAGGCCGCGGGCTCGTCGGTGCGCGACTTGCGCCGCAACGCCGACATGAACCGCGTGGATCTCGAGGTGATCGGCGGCGACGCGGCGCGCGAGCTTCCGGAGCTGGGCGGCCTCGACGCGCTGGTGGTGGATCCGCCTCGCGCGGGCCTGGCCGACGGCGTGGTGGAGAGCATCGCCGCCGCCGCGCCGGAACGCGTGGCCTACGTCAGCTGCAACCCCGCCACCTGGGCGCGCGATGTCGCGCGCTTCGAGAGCCAAGGGTATCGCCTGACTAGCGTCCAGCCCGTCGACATGTTCCCGCAAACCTACCATGTCGAGGTGGTCAGCGTCTTCGAACGCCTCTAGCCCCGCTGTCGCCCCCGACTCGTCCCTGAACGCACGAACCGCTCGCGAAAGGAAAGCCCATGATCCTGTCTGACAAGACCATAGAGAAGCTCCTCGCCGAAGGAAGCCTTGCCATCGAGCCCCTCGAGCCGGAGCAGATCCAGCCCGCCAGCGTGGACATCCGCCTGGGCGACACGTTCGGCATCGTCGAGGACACGCCGAGCGGCATCGTGGGGCTGGAGGACGAGATCGCCTACAAGACGATCCGCACCGACCGCTACATCCTGCTGCCGGGCCAGTTCGTGCTGGCAACCACCATGGAGTACGTGCGCCTGGGCGCCGACCTCACCGCCTTCGTGGAAGGGCGCAGCTCGCTGGGGCGCATGGGGCTGTTCGTGCAGAACGCCGGTTGGGTGGATCCGGGCTTCGAAGGCGAGATCACGCTGGAGCTGTTCAACGCGAACCGCTGCGCGCTGGAGCTGCGCTCGGGCAGGCGCGTGGGGCAGCTGGTGTTCGCCCAGCTGGACGAGGCGGCGAAGAACCCCTACGCCGGCAAGTACCAGGGCCAGCGCGGCGCTACGGGCTCGCGCGTGTACCTCGATCCGGAGGCAGCGCGCTAGCGCAGGCGCGCCCTGTCGATCTCCGCGCGCATCGGCGGTTGCCGTGCCGATCCGCCCCCGTTTCCGCAGCGCTTCTGCTCGCCGTGGATGTTCTACGATTTTTCCGGTCTGGCGGACTTGACCTGCTAAACTTCAACCTTGTATGCGATACTTTCGCCCCGTTTCGCGTGGGCGCATGATAGCAAGCAAACGAAAAGGAGCCGACCCATGGCGCAGTACACTCCGGAATACCAGCCGACCGGCGACGAGGTCGCCGTCATCACCACGTCGAAGGGCACCGTCCGCGTGCAGCTGGCGGGCAAGGACGCCCCCATCCACGTGGGCAACTTCGTCGAGCTGGCGCGCAAGGGCTTCTACGACGGCCTGAAGTTCCACCGCCACGTTCCCGGCTTCGTGATCCAAGGCGGCTGCCCGAACACGCGCGACCTCACGCCCGAAGAGGTCGTCAAGAAGGCCGGCAACCCGTTCGCGGGCCTCGGCACGGGCGGCCCGGGCTATTCCATCAAGGAGGAGTTCTCCACGAACCCCAACAACAAGCACCTCGACGGCTCGCTGGCCATGGCGCGCTCCCAGGATCCCAACTCCGCCGGCTCGCAGTTCTACCTGTGCCTGGGCGCCCAGCCCATGCTGGACTCGGGCTACACGGTGTTCGGCCAGACGATCGACGGCATGGACGTCATCGGCCAGCTGCGCGTAGGCGACGTGATCGAGAGCGTCGAGATCGAGAACGCCGCCGAATAGCGATCCGAGACGCCGAGGCGATTCCGCGAAGATACGAAGGAAGCAGATGAACAACGACTTATTCCAGCAAGCCCGGGCGGCGTACGCGCGCAAGGACTTCCAAGGCGCCCTGGCTGCCTACACGCAGTGCTTGCAGGATGCGGGCAGCTCGCTTGCACCCGGCGAGGTGGGGCTGCTGTACCACCAGATCGGCAACTGCCTGGTCAAGCTCAAGAACCCGAACGAGGCCATCCACGCCTACACGCAGGCGACCGCCGATGCGGCCTACGACGCGTGCGGCGCGGTGAACTACAACCTCGGCATGGCCTACGCCTCGCTGCATGATTACGAGGACGCCGTCAAGCACTTCGAGATCGCCGTGTCCGACGCCAAGTACGATGCGTCCTACAAGGCCTACTCGGGCATGGGCAACGCGCTGTTGAAGCTGGGCAAGTCGGCCGAGGCCGGCGTGGCGTTTCGCGAGGCCGCGCTCGACGAGGCCAACCCCGATCCCACGAAGGCGCTGCTCAACCTCGGCGTGTGCTTCATGGCGCTCGACCGTCCGGCCGACGCCGTGGCCTCCTATGAAAGCGCGCTGCAGTTCGACATGCAGCCCGACACGCGCAACAAGCTGTACGCGAACCTCGGCCAGGCCTACGTGGCCAGCGGCCAGATGCAGAAGGCCGTGAACGCCTTCGACGAGTCCATCGCCGACAAGACGTACTTCCTCAGCGACTCGGCCAGCGTCGACTACCAGCGCGCAATCGCCGCGGTCGCCCAGGGCACGTCCGAGATCACTCAGGTGATGGCTCCGGTGGCGCCCGTTGCCGACATGTCGGGGCTCGACGTGGCCGCCGACGGCACGGCCGTGTACGTGGATCAGGATCCGTACGCGGCGGGCGGCCAGGAACCGTACTACTACGCCGATCCGTACGCCCAGGCCGAGACGAACCCCTACGGCGCCCCGGGCGCGGAGGATCATTTCTTCAACGCCAGCGACGAAGAGCTGGAGCAGTGGTCGAAGGGTCTCGCCAAGCAGGATCGCAAGCGCCGCAACGTGGGTCTCAAGATCCTCGTCACCATCATCCTGATCGTGCTGGTCGCTTTCGGCGCCGCCGTGTTCCTGTACACGCAGGGCTGGGGCTATCCGTCGCAGGACCAGGTGGTCGAGCAGCTGTTCTCGGATCCGAAAGCGGCCTTCGCCAGCGAGGTGACCGAGGAGAACGCCGCGTCCATGACCGAGCTCCTCTCGACGGTGGGCAGCCCTGCGATCGACGGCATGGACAAGTCCATGAGCGATTCCACCGTGTACGTGACGGCTAAGACGCCCGAAGGCGGCGACGTGCAGTACAAGGTATCCCTCGTGCGCAACATGATCGGGTGGAAGGTGTCGAACGTGGAGCTGTACTTCCCGAGCCAGAACTGACAAAAGCGGCATACGCCGTTTTTGTCATCCTGAGCGGAGCGACCGAAGGAAGCGAAGTCGAAGGATCCCGTGCGGCGCAAGCCGGAAGCCGTCGGTCGGCGCCATAGGGGATCCTTCGACTGCGGCGGCTTCGCCGCCTCCGCTCAGGATGACACCCTCGTATAAAGAGAGAGAAAGGGCACTACAACATGGCACAGCAGAAGACCTACACGATGATCAAGCCCGACGGCGTGCGCAACGGCCACATCGGCGAGATCGTCAACCGCTTCGAGCGCGCGGGCCTCAAGATCGAGCGCATGGAGCTGGGCATGGTGACCGACGAGCAGGCGAAGGCCAACTACGCCGAGCATGAGGGCAAGCCGTTCTACGACGGCCTCATTTCCTACATCACCAGCGGCCCGGTCGTGAAGATGGTCGTGTCCGGCGACGGCGCGGTGGCCAAGTGCCGCTCCCTTATGGGCGCCACTAATCCGGCAGAAGCTGCCCCCGGCACGATTCGCGGCGATTTCGGCCTCATCATGGACGAGAATGTCATCCATGGCTCCGATTCCCCGGAATCCGCCGAGCGCGAGATCGGCATCTTCTTCGCGTAAAGCACGTTCCGAGCGCGCCGCCGCGTACGAGCCTTTCGCTCGAGCGACGGCGCGCTTTTTGTTTTTCGGAGCTTCGCGCACCGAAGGTTGCGCGGGATACCAGACGAGAAAAGGACGTGAGCATGCTCTATCGAGTCATCGACGCTGCTGAACTTCCCTCGCTCGTGTCGGCGTTCATGGAAACCTACGAAGTGGTGGCTCCGGTCAAGCGCGACCAGGGCTACGCCTTCGAGACCATCGAATCGCCCGACGACATCGAGCTTGCCTATCCTACCACCATGGCTTCGCCGAAGAAGTACTTCCTGCCGCCCGAGGAGACGCTCATGTCCTTCGACGCGCGCACGAACAGCGTGACCGACTTCGCCGCCGAGATCACGCCGCGCGTCATCTTCGGCGCGCATGCCTGCGACATCAACGCGGTGAACCGGCTCGACCTCGTGTTCAAGGACGGCCGCTATCCCGACCCCTACTACGTCGCCCGGCGCAACGCCACGCTCATCGTGGGGATCAGCTGCATGCCCTCCGAGACGTGCTTCTGCCATTTGTGGGGCTCCGACGAGGCGCGTTTCGGCTACGACCTGTTTTTGCAGGATATCGGCGGAAAGTACCTGGTCAGCATATCCAGCGTCGAGGCGGCGAACATCCTCGAGGCGGCGTGCAACCCGCGCGTGGCCACCGACGAGGACCGTATCGAGTTCCGCCACGCCACGCGTCGGCGCCAGGAGGCGTTCAACGACGCTATTCCCGACATCCAGGACGTGGCCATGCTCATGGACGCGTTCCATAAGGACCCGTTCTGGGAGGAGCTGGGCGGACGCTGCCTGTCGTGCACGGCGTGCTCGGCGGTGTGCCCCACGTGCTTCTGCTTCGACATCCAGGACACGTTCGATCCCTCCGGCGAGGCGGGTCGGCGCGAGCGCGTGTGGGACGCGTGCACTGCGCCGCAGTTCGCGCAGGTGGCCGGCGGCCACAACTTCCGCGGCGACGGGCGCAACCGCGTGCGGCATCGCATGTACCACAAGCTCAACGGGTTCCTCGCGAACCATGACCGCATGCTGTGCGTGGGGTGCGGTCGCTGCGTGAAGGCGTGCAAGGCGAACATCAACCCCATCGAGGTGCTCGAGTTCTTCGAGAGGAAGGGGATGCAAGATGCCCAGTAGCTGCGCGGTGTCCACCGTCCAGGTCAAACCGTTCTTCGACGAGGCGGCTCCCCTGTCGGGCGAGCAGATGATGGCGGCGAACCCGTATCGGCCTTGGCCGGCGCGGATCACGTCCATCATCGACCTCACCGAGACGGAGAAGCTGTTCGAGTTCCGCCTTATCGACGAGCGCATCCGCGATGCGTTCTCGCACGAGCCGGGCCAGTTCGTCGAGGTGTCCATCTTCGGGGTGGGCGAGGCGCCTATCTCCATATCCAGCTCGCCGTCCAAGCGCGGCTTCATCGAGCTGTGCGTGCGTCGCACCGGCCACTTCACCGAGGTGCTGCACAAGATGCAGTGCGGCGACATCGTGGGCCTGCGCGGCCCGTTCGGCCGAGGCTTCCCGTTCGAGGACATGAAGGGGCACGACATCCTGCTGGTGGCGGGCGGCCTCGGCATCGCTCCTCTGCGCTCGCTCATCAACAACATCCACGACGAGCGTTCCGAGTTCGGCAAGGTCACCATCATCTACGGTTCGAAGAACCCCTCCGAGGTGATGTTCCGCCAGCAGTTCGAGATGTGGCGCCATCGCAAGGACTTCGACCTGTACCTGACGGTGGATCATCCCGACGACACGTGGGACGGCGAGGTCGGCCTGGTCACAAAGCCTTTCGAGCATTTGGAGATCGATGCCGCCAACACGTTCGGCGCCCTGTGCGGGCCGCCGGTGATGTATAGGTTCGCCATCGACGAGATGCGGAAGAAGGGCATCAGCTACGACCATATCTACGTGAGCTTCGAGCGCCATATGAAGTGCGGCATGGGCAAGTGCGGCCACTGCCAGATCGGGCATCAGTACGTGTGCATCGACGGGCCCGTGTTCAACTATTGGGAAGCCAAGAACATCCAGGGGTCGATGTAGGATGGAGAAGCGCGACATGAACGGAAACTGCATAGCCTGCCAGGAGAAGCCGTCCGCGCCGCGCGTGGTGGTCGTGGGCCTGGCCAGCTGCTTCGGCTGCCAACTGCAGATCACGAACGCCGAGGCGCACCTGCTGGACGTGCTCGGTCAGATCGATCTGCGCTATTGGCAGCTGGCCTCGAGCGATCCCATGCCCGAGGACTTCGACGTGGCCATCATCGAGGGCGCCGTCACCACCGAGGAATCCGAAGCGACGGTGCGCAGCCTGCGCGAGAAGGCGGGCGCGATCATCGCCGTGGGCGCGTGCGCCACGACGGCCGGCATTCCCGGCATGGCCGCAGAGGGGTTCCTCGAGCGTCCTGGGCAGGTGTACGATCGGGTGCCGTCGGCCTGCGGCGACATGGTGGCGCCGCGCGCGGTGGGCGCCGTCATCGACGTGGACTTCGAGGTGCGTGCGTGCCCCATCGACAGCTACGACTTCATCGACGTGCTGCAGCGCGCGCTGTACGGCTCGAACAAGACGTATCCCTCGCGCACGATGTGCGGCGACTGCAAGCGCAACGAGACGAGCTGCTTCTTCGGAAAGGGGCAGCTGTGCCTGGGGCTCGTGACCACGGCCGGGTGCGGCGCGAAGTGCGTTAACCTGGGCCGTCCGTGCAACGGGTGCAGGGGGCTGTCGCCCGACGCGAACCTGGCGTCGGCGCGCGAGGCGGTGGCGCGCTACGGCGTGTCGGTCGCCGACTTCGACCAGGCGCTCGAGATGTTCAACCAGACGAACCCCGCCCTTGCGGGCAGCGAGTGAGGACGCATTCTATGACGAAAACAGCGATTCACGTCGATCATATCGCCCGCGTCGAGGGCCACGGCAACGTGCACGTGGTCATCGAGGACGGGGAAGTGAAAACCGTCGAGATGAACGTCGTCGAGCCGGCCCGCCTGTTCGAGAGCATGGTGCGCGGCCGCCGCTTCGAGGAGATCCCCTACATCTCTTCGCGCATCTGCGGCATCTGCTCGTCGAGCCACGTGGTGACCGACCTCAAGGCCATCGAGCGCGTGTTCGGCGTGGAGGTGACCGACCGCACGCGCGCCCTGCGCGAGCTTCTGGTGTACGGCTCCTATTTACAGAACCATGCGTCGCATCTGTTCGTGTTCGCCGCACCCGACTTCCTCGGCATGCCCAGCGTGTTCCCGCTGGCTCAGACCGATCCCGAGCTGTTCGAGCAGGCGCTGGGCCTCAAAGCGCTGGGCAACGAGCTGTGCACGAAGGTGGGAGGTCGCAGCATCCATCCTATCACCGCCGTGGTGGGGGGCTTCACGCACGAGATAGAGCCGGCCGAGTATCTGGAGCTGGCAGACAAGATGGATGCGGCGATGGACTTCGCCCTTGAGGCGGTGGATCTGTTCCGCGGCTTCGAGGTGCCCGACATCGCTACGGCCGGCGACATGCTGGCCATGGTGGAGGACGACTATTACCCGGTGGAATGCTCCGACCAAGCGTTTTTCCTGAACGCGGGCATCGTCTTCGATGCGAACGAGGTGCAGGAGCATATCGAGGAGCATGCGGTGCCGCATTCGGCGGCTCTGTTGGCGCGCGTGCGCGAGACGCAGAGCCCGTACTTCACCGGCGCGCTGGCCCGCGTCAACGCATCGTGGCAGAACCTGGGGCAGAACGCGAAGGTGGCCGCCGCGAAGGCGGGCTTGCGCCCGCCTGAGGCGAACCCGTTCATGAACAACGTGGCCCAGGCCGTGGAGATCGTGGATGCGCTCGACCGCTGCGCCGACCTGTGCCGCAAGCTTGCCGAGCCGGGCGCCATCGCCAGCTCCAGCCTGCCCGTGCCCTTCGAGGTGAAGGCGGGGCGCGCCGTGGGCTTCACCGAGGCTCCGCGCGGCGCGCTGTTCCACGACCTCACGCTGGATGCCGAGGGACGCGTGACGCATGCGTCCATTCTCACGCCTACGGCGCAGAACGTGGCGAACCTGGAAGCCGACATGCGCCTTTTGGCCGAGAAGCTGGTGGCCGACGGGGCTGCGGAAGACGTCGTGCGCCTCGAGATCGAGAAGCTCGTGCGAGCCTACGATCCCTGCCTCAGCTGCAGCGTGCACTAAACCGAGACAAAGGGACGTGTTAACGTCTCATTCCCTTATGATGGAAAGGCTGGGATCCGTTACGGGTTCCAGCTTTTTTTGGTCTGAGACGAGGGTGAGACAGAGGGGCGGTGAGGCGGAGGCGCGGGTGTGCCCCTCGTGGATTTTCATCATCGCGTCAACGCCTGTGCTAGAATTCGGTTTCACCTGGAATCGAGATTCAAGGGGTTTCCTGTATGTCCTTTTTAGACATGTTCTCGGGTCTGACTGGCCAGATGTCCACGGATATGGCCATCGACCTCGGAACTGCAAATACACTGGTCGCCATCCCGGGCGAGGGCATCGTTGTCAACGAGCCCTCGGTTGTCGCCATCGAGAAGGCGACCCATCGCGTGCTCGCAGTGGGCCACGAAGCCAAGAACATGATCAACCATACGCCCGAGGCGTTCTCGGCCGAGCATCCCCTGCACGACGGCGTAGTGGCCGACTACGACGTGACCGAGGCCATGATCTCGGCGTTCATCAGCAAAGCGGCGCCGCGCAAGTATCCCTGGCAGGCCAAGCCCCGCATCGTCATCTGCATCCCGTGCGGCGCAACCTCGGTGGAGAAGCGCGCGGTGTTCGAGGCTGCCGTTCAGGCCGGCGCTCGTCAGGCATACCTCATCGAGGAGCCCATGGCCGCGGCCATGGGCGCCGACCTGCCCGTCACCGAGCCGACGGGCTCGATGGTCGTGGATATCGGCGGCGGCACCACGGAAGTGGCCGTCATCTCGCTCGGCGGCATCGTCACCTCCTCGTCGCTGCGCCTGGCCGGCAACCGCATGGACGAGGCCATCGCCATGCACCTGCGCGACCTGCTGGGCATCAAGATCGGTGAGCGAACAGCCGAGATCATCAAGATCAAGATCGGCTCCATCCTGCCGTTCGAGGACGGTCGCGAGCGCGACATGATCATCTCGGGCCAGGATGTGATCACCGAGCAGCCGAAGGAGGTCACCATCCAATCCGAGGACGTGCGCTCCGCGCTTGTGCAGCCTTGTGAGGAGATGGTCGTGCATATCAAGGAGACGTTCAAGAAAACGAACCCCGATCTCGCCTCCGACATCATTCAGAACGGCATCCTGCTGACGGGCGGCGGCGGCCTCTTGTCCGGTCTCGACCGCTATCTCACCGACAAGCTGGAGATTCCCGTGTGGACGAGCGAGACGGCGCTCACGAACGTGGTTATGGGCTGCCTCAAGGTGCTCGAGACGCCTACGGCGCTCAAGCAGACGCTCATGCGCTCGAAATAGGGTTGAGCCGGCTTATCGATGGCGCTTAATTTCCAACAGAGAAGCTCGGTGTTTCTGCGCCGAGTTCTGCTCGTCGCATTTCTCGTAGCCTCGCTTGCGCTGGTCACGTTGTACTCGCGCGAAGGCCAGGACGGCCCGCTGCACGCGGTCCAGAGCGGCGTGTCCGGCGCGGTCGCGCCTTTGAAGTTCGTCGGCGCGGCTGCAAGCGCGGGCGTGAACGATGCCGCCGAGGGTTTCGGCAACCTCACGGCCGACGAGAGCACGCTCTCGGGTCTGCGCGAGAGCAACGCCGAGCTGCGCGAGCTGCTGAGCCAGGCCGACGAGTACAAGCAGGAGGCTCAACGTCTCCAGAAACTGCTCGAGCTCAAGGACCTCTACGAGATCGACGGTGTGGGAGCGCGCGTCATCGGCAATCCCGACCAGGCGTGGAGCCAGGCGGTCACCATCGATAAGGGCACGGCCGACGGGGTGGAGACCGGCCTTACGGTCATGGGCACTTCCGGCGTCGTCGGCCAGGTGTACAGCGCGGGCGAGCATACCGCCGAGGTGCGCCTGCTCACCGACCCCGATTCCGGCGCCGCGGCGCGCGTGGAGTCGAGCCGTGCGGAGGGCGTCGTGCGCGGGTCGCTCGAAGGCCTGCTGTATTTGGAGAACCTCGATGCCGACGCGGTGGTCAATCCTGGCGACGTGGTGGTCACGTCGGGTCTGGGCGGCAGCTACGCGCCCGGCCTCATCATCGGCACCGTCGTGAAGGTGGATACCCGCCAGGGCGAGTCCACGAGGCGCGTGATCGTATCGCCGAACGACACGACGGGTGCCCTCGAAGAAGTGCTTGTGGTGTTCGGCGTGGGCGCCGTAGGCGAGGCCGACGGTAACGAAGGAGGCGATGCATCGTGAACCTGGGACGCGAAGGCATCGTCATCGCCGTAGGCGCGGTCGTCGCCTTGCTGCTGCAAATCGTCGTAGCCCCCAACATTGCGCTGTTCTCGGCGCAGCCGAACTTCCTTCTGGCCTACGTGCTGGTAGTCGCTATCGCGCGCCCGCTCGACGCCGGCTCCGCGCTGCCGTTTGCGCTGGGGCTCGTCTGCGACCTTTTGGGCTCGGGCCCCGTCGGCGGCTACGCGTTCTTGTTCGTTATCGTGTCGTTCATCGCATCGCGCGCGTTCTCGGTGCTCGACAACGACACGCTGTTCATGCCGGTGACCATTTTCGTCGTCGCGACGTTCGCCGCCGAGATGCTGTACGGCGCGCTGCTCATCGGGCTGGGTCTGTCGGCAAGCCCCGTTGACGCGTTCCTGTACCGTGCGCTGCCGTGCACGCTGTACGACTGCGTCGTGGGTCTCGTGCTGTATCCGATCATCGCTCGTCTGCTTGCCAGCGGCGCTCAGGACCGCGGACCGCGCACGCCCCGGCTGCGATAGGGGGCGTTTGCCGTGATCGCCGCCATCATCGCCGCCGTCGCCACGCTGGTCGTGGCCGTCATCGTGGTATCCGTCGTGTTCGTCGTGCGCAACAACGCGAAGTCGTCGAACGTGAGCGTGAAGAAGGACGTTCGCTCAATCAGCTCGGTGGGCGTGAAATCGAGCCTCGGAAACGCGGGCGGTCGCGTCAACGGATCCATGCAGGCGCACCCGGGCTCGGCGCAGCGTCCGGCGTCCAACCCGGCCGACAACCTCAAGTCGCGGTTCGTCGCCATGGGCGTGCTGGCGGCGGGCATCTTCGGCACGCTGACGGCGAAGCTGTGGACTATGCAGGTGCTGTCGTCCGAGGCGTATCGCAGCAAAGCGGACGACAACCAGTACGCCACCGTCTCCACGCCCGCGCCGCGCGGCTACATCTGCGACGTCAACGGCGTTCCGCTCGTGAAGAACCGCGTGTCGCTGACCGTGGTGGCCGATGCGGAGGTGGCCAACGACCGCGACGTGGTGCAGCGCCTGTCCGCGGTGCTCGGAGTGCCGTACAACGTGGTGCGCCAGCGCATCCAGGATGCGACGGCCGGCGCGCAGAGCCAGCGCGTCGTGGCGAGCGACGTGCGGCTTCGCGACGTCGCCTTCATCACCGAGCACTCCGACGCGTTCCCTAAGGTCAAGATCGAGGAGCGCTACGTGCGCGACTACCCCTACGGCGCGCTCGCCGCGCACGTGGTGGGGTACACGGGCCCCGTCACCGAAGAGGGTCTGAAAACCGTCGGCGAAGGCCGCGAGGTGGAGCTGGGCGACGACATGGGCGCGTCGGGCATCGAGCTGCAGTACGATCATCTGCTGGCGGGCGAACACGGCAAGCGCAAGGTGGTCGCCAACGCCGACGGCAACGTTGTGCGCGTGGTGAGCGAGACGCAGCCAACCAAGGGCTCGGACGTGCACCTCGCCATCAAGGGGCCGGTTCAGTACGTGGCCGACCGCGAGCTGGCCGCGCTCATCGCCCCTGAGAACGGGACTATCGGCACGGGCAGCGGCGTGGCGGGCTCGGTGGTGGTCATGGACCTTCGCGACGGAGGCATCGTGGCCATGGCGAACTACCCTCTGTTCGACCCGGTCGAATTCATCGGCGCCGTGTCGAGCGACGTGTACGACGTGTACAATTCCAACGAAGCTCAGAAGCCCCTGCTCAATCGTGCGATCTCGGGCACGTATCCCGCCGCCTCGACGTACAAGACGTTCACGGGCCTCGCGGCGCTGGCCAACGGCTTCGCCGACATGAAGCGCACGTGGACGTGCAACGGCTCGTGGGACGGCTGGGGCACGGGTCAGGAGCAGATGTGCTGGAAGCACTCGGGCCACGGCACGCTCGACCTCCGCGGCGGCATCGTGCAGTCGTGCGACGTCGTGTTCTACCAGATCGCCCATGACTTCTTCGAGGCGGCTCGGGACGGTCAGGTCAGCCAGACCGCCCTTCAGGACTACCTCGCGAAGTTCCACTTCGACCGCTACACCGGCATCGATCTCGGTGGCGAATCGGTGGGCGTCATTCCCACGCCGGAATGGAAACTGGAGCATTTCCGCAACACGCCCGAAGAGGCGGTGTGGAAGGGCGGCGACATGACGAACATGATCATCGGCCAGGGTTACGTTCTCGTCACGCCCTTGCAGGTGGCCGTCGCCTACGGCGCCGTCGCCACCGGCAAGCTGCTGAAGCCCCACTTGCTCAAGGAGGTTCGCAACGCCAGCGGCGACGTGGCCGCCTCGGTCAAGGTGGAGACCGCGGGGGAGCTGGACGTTCCCGAAGCCGACCTCGCGTTCATGCGCGACGCCCTCAACGGCGTGGCGACCGACAACGCCGACGTGTCGAAGCTGCTCAACGAGCAGGGCATCGATCCCGCTACGGTGGCGTGCAAGACGGGTACCGCCGAGTACACCAACATGGCCGACACCGCGTGGTTCGCCTGCTACGCGCCGGTGGACGATCCGCAGTACGTGGTGGCCTGCGTGGTCGAGCACGGCGGCGGCGGTTCGGCCGTGGCGGCCCCGCTGGGCGCGAAGGTTCTGGCGGCTGCGCTTGCCAGCGAGTCCGCGGAGGATCCGGGCGCCGGCATGGGCGTGATCGCCGGAGCCACCGGCAAGGTCCTCGAAGGCGCGGGCGCCGCGACGTCCGGCGGCCGTACCGACTAGACGAGGCGAGGAAAGGAGGCGTTATGCCGCAGCTACCGCAGATCGATTCAGTGAAAGCGCCCGACAAGATCGTGGCGCAGGCCACGCGCGCGCGACGCTTCCCGTGGCTCAACATCCCGTTCATCCTCGTGGTGGCGCTGCTGGTGTCGTACGGGCTCGTCGTCGTGATGTCGGCCGTGGCCAACGACCGCGACTACTCGTTCACGAACCAGCTGGCGGGCGTCGCGTTGGGAATCGTGTTCATGGTGCTGGTCTGGAGGTTCGACTACCGCCGCCTGTCGGACTTCACCATGCTGTTCCTCATCGTCAACGTGGCGCTCATCCTCTCGCCCCACATACCGGGGCTGGGAACCGACGCGGGCATGGGCGCGCAGTCGTGGCTCAAGCTGGGCATACAGGTCCAGCCGGGCGAGTTCGCCAAGATCACGGTCATCCTGCTGGACGCCAGCATCATGGCGCGCTACGGCGGCAGGCTGGACGACCCGCGCGAGTACGTCAAGGCGCTCGGCCTCATGCTGGTGCCGTTCGCCTGCATCATGACGCAGCCCGACCTGGGCACGGGCCTGGTGTACCTATGCATCGGCGCGGTCGCCCTCGTGGTAGGCGGTGCGCGTCCGAAGTACCTGCTGATCACCCTCGCGGCCTTCGTTGCGGCCGTCATCGCCGTGTTCGTCGTGGACCAGATCATCTACAACTCCACCGGCGAGTACAAGCTGCTCAAGCAATATCAGCGCAACCGCCTGCTCGTGTTCCTTGATCCCGACATCGACCCTACGGGCGAGAGCTACAACCTCAAGCAGGCTCAGATCGCCATCGGGTCGGGCGGCCTGTTCGGCAAGGGCCTGTTCCAGGGAACGCAGCATACGCTGGGCATCCTGCCCGAGGCTCCCACCGACTTCATCTTCTGCGTGCTGGCCGAGGAACTGGGGTTTTTAGGTGTAATGGCGCTGCTGGCCTTGTATGCCGGCCTGGTTTTGATAAGCTTTCGCATTGCCGGCGCTTCGAGCGATCTGTTCGGCATGACCATCGTCATGTGCGTCGTCGGCATGTGGTTGTTCCAGATTCTTGAAAACATCGGCATGGATTGCGGGCTCATGCCCATCACGGGCATCCCCCTGCCGTTCGTGAGCTACGGAGCGACGGGCATGGTGATGAACTTCATCATGCTCGGCATGATCGGCTCGGTATGGACTCACAACATCCAGAAGCAACGCTAGGAAAAGGGGCGGTTATGCAGCTACCCGTTGACATCAAAGCGGTTATCGATGAAGCCACCAACATCGACGAGGCGCGTCGCACGACGCTGTCGGTGAGCGTCTATCTCGACGACAGCGCGCCGGGCGACGTGCAGGCGCACGTGCGCCAAGCGTTCGCCAGCGCATCGCCGCACGCCCGCGTGTCGCTCATGTACCTCGACGGCCGCCCGTTCGCGCCGTTCTCGGGCGACGACATGGCCGTCATCGTGGCGGGTTTGAACGAGCAGGTGGGGGAGTACGCGGCGCAGGTTCGCGCGGCGGGCGTCCCCGTGATGGTGGTCACCACGCTGCCCGCTCTTGTGGCCGACATCGCGAAGGCGCAGGGCGCGCCCATCCCGCAGGGCGACCTCGTCTTCCCCAAGCCCCCCAAGGCCGAGCCGGCTGTGCTGCCGGCACCCGATGCCGCTGCGGGCGGCGCCGAGGCCGTGCAGGCTCTGGGCGCCGGTTCGCCGAACGAGCCGTACGCTCTCGACGGCGCCGCCGTCGGCTCGCTCAGCGAGCGCATGGGCGGCTGGGTGATCGCCGCATGCAACGACAAGCGCCTCGCGTTCGCGCTGGCGTTCCCGTTCGTGCGCAAGCCCCTGTCGCTGGAAGCCGTGAACTCCACGGCGCTGCAGAACGCGGGCGTGGGCCTGCTGGTCATCATCCCCGGCGCCGACATGCCGGTCATGACGCTCAACCAAGCGAAGATGCTGCTCATGATTGCCGCCGCGTACGGAGAAGAGCTCAACATGGAGCGCGTGAAGGAGCTTGCGGCCCTCGTGGGCGGCGCGTTCGCCTGTCGCGCGGTGGCTCGCCAGCTGGTGGCGTTCGTACCCGCGCTCGGCTGGGCCGTGAAGGCCGCCATCGGCTACACGGGCACCGTCGCTATGGGGCGCGCGGCCATCGAGTACTACGAGGACGGAGCCACGCTGGGCAAGCTCACCGACGCCGTGGCTGCGGCGCGCGACAAGGTGGTGCAGGCCGCCGCGAAGCGCGCTGCGCAGAAGGCGCAGGCGACCGGGGCGAAGGCCGTGGACGCCGTGCGCGACCGCGCCGGGCGCGCGGCACAGGCGGCCGGCGGGGTGCGCGATGCCGCCCTCACGCGCTTCGCTTCCGGCAAAGTCCGCTGATTCTCCCGCTAAAGCAAACCGAAGAAGGGAAACGAGTTCGATGACGGATCTCTGGCCGCGTCTGGAGCCGCTGCTCGCCGCTGCGGAGCGCCCCGCGCGCTACCTCAACCACGAGTTCGGCTGCGTGTACAAGCCCGAAGCGGACTTCCGCTTCTGCATGGTGTATCCCGATACCTACGAGCTGGGGCAGGCGAACCAGGCGCTGCGCATCCTCGTGAACGTGGTGAACGCCGTCGACGGGATGGCCGCCGAGCGCGCGTTTCTTCCTGCGCCCGCCATGTGCGACACGTTGCGCGCCGAGGGCATCCCGCTGTTCAGCATAGAGAGCTGCGCGCCGCTCGCCGAGTTCGACGCCGTGGGCATCACATTGCCGCACGAGCTGGCGGCTACGAACGTGCTTGAGACGCTCGATTTGGCAGGCATCCCGCTGCATGCAGACGAGCGCGTCGAAAGCGACCCGCTCGTGGTGGGGGGCGGCCCCTGCGCCTACAACCCCGAGCCCTACGCGCCGTTCTTCGACGCGTTCAGCATCGGCGAAGGGGAGGAGGCCTTGCCGCGCGGCCTGGCCGTCGTCCGCCGCCTGCGCGCCGAGGGCGCTGCGCGCGCCGACATCCTGCGCGCGCTGGCCGACGAGCCGGGCTGGTACGTGCCGTCGCTGTACCGCTGGCGCGCCGAGGACGAGGCGCAGGAAGCGGGCTCGTGGATCGAGCCTTTGGAAGAGGGCCTGCCTCTGCGCATCGAGAAGAGCCTGTTCGAGGGCTTCGCGGAAAGCCCTGGCTGGGAGCCGTGTATCGTGCCGTTCACCGAGGTGGTGCACGATCGGCTGAACGTCGAGATCCTGCGCGGGTGCGCCCGCGGCTGCCGCTTCTGCCAGGCGGGCATGATGTACCGCCCCGTGCGCGAGCGCTCGGCCGACAACGTGGTGGAATCGGTGGTGCAAGGCCTGGCCGAGACGGGCTACGACGAGGTCAGCCTCACGTCGTTGTCGTCCACCGACCACTCGCAGATCGCCTCTATCCTCACGCGCATCAACCGCGCCTGCGACGGGAAGGGCGTGCGCATCTCGGTGCCTTCGCAGCGCCTCGACTCGTTCGGCGTGGACATGGCCGAGCTGGTGGCCGGCCAGAAGAAGGGCGGCCTCACGTTCGCGCCCGAGGCGGGCACGCAGCGCCTGCGCGACGTCATCAACAAGAACGTCACCGAAGACGACCTGTTCGGCGCGTTGGACGCCGCGTTCAAGGCGGGGTGGCGCCGCTGCAAGCTGTACTTCATGATAGGCCTTCCCACCGAGACCGACGACGACATCAAGGGCATCGCGAGCCTCGCGCAGCGAGCCTACGACCGCATGAAGGCCGCCACGCCGCCCGAGCAGCGCGGATCCTTGCGCATGAGCGTGTCGTGCGCGCTGTTCGTGCCGAAGGCGCAGACGCCGTTCCAGTGGGACGGGCAGATCCCGCCCGAGGAGGCGCTGCGGCGCGTGCAGCTGCTGCGCAACTCGGTGAAGTACCGCGCCGTGGACGTGCACTGGCATGATCCGGCCACCAGCTTCGTGGAGGCCGTGATGAGCCGCGCGGGGCGCGAGGCCGCCGCGTGGGTGGAGGCCGCCTGGCGCCGGGGCGCGCGCTTCGACGCGTGGACCGAGTGCTTCGCAGAGGCCGCTTGGCGCGAGGCGGCGGACGAGGTGGGCATCGACCCGGCCGCCATCGCGCAGACGGCGTATCCCACGACCCGCGTCATGCCGTGGGAGCATATTTCCACCGGCGTGTCGACGCGGTGGCTGGCGCGCGAGCGCCGCTTGGCCGACGAGGGTCGCACGACGCCCGACTGCACGTTCGAGAACTGCTCGGCCTGCGGCGCGTGCCCGACGCTCGGGGTGGACAACGAGCTGGCCCAGCCCCGCGTGGCGTCCGGCTCGAACGCGGTCGAGCCCTCGTGCCGTCCTGGACGAAGCGCCGAATCCGAGCTCCTTCGCCATCCCGGGCAAAGCGGCGAAGCCGACGCCTCCTCCGTCATCCTGGGAGAGCGAAGCGAGACGAAGGATCCCGCGCGGCGCGAAGGCGCCGGAAAGGAGGCGACCCATGCCTGATCCGAACCTGTTCCGTCTGCGCATGACGTTCTGCAAGCAGGGACGCCTGGCGATGCTGTCTCATCTCGAAGTGGCGCGCGCTCTCGAGCGCGCGGTGCGCCGCGCAGGCCTGCCGTTCGCAGTGAGCCAGGGCTTCTCGCCCCATATGAAGATCGCGTTCGGCGCGGCGTTGCCCGTGGGTGTGGGCGGCACGCACGAGCTGGCAGACCTGCAGATGACGCGCTACGTGCCTGTCGACGAGGCGCTTGAGGCGCTGCAGCGCGCAAGCGTGCCCGACCTGATGGTGAAGGCGTGCGACTACATCGAGCCGCACGCGCCGGCCGCATCGGCGGCGTACCCTATCGCCGTCTACCGCGCGCTGCTGTCGCACCCTCCCGCAACCTTTCCGGTGCCAGACGAAGTTACGGTGGTGCGCAAGAAGAAGGAGAAGGTGCTGTGCACGGCCGATTTCCTCGTGGGGGAGCTGGAGCTGTCCGGCGCCGTGGCCACGTTCTCGCTGGAATCGAAGCCGACGGGCTCGCTACGTCCCGACGTGCTGCTGCGCGCGTGCTGCGAAGCAGCCGATGCCGTAGCCCCCGAAGCCTCCGCGCCGTTGCGCGTGCTGTCGGTCATGCGCACCGAACAGCGCGCCGCTCGCTGACGGGGAGGGGTCGCATCTTCCGCGCCCGCTTCGAGCAAGAAAAAAAGCCCGCCGATCGGCGGGCTTTCTGTATTCAGATGGCGGGATGTACGAGACTCGAACTCGCGACCTCCGACGTGACAGGCCGGCGCTCTAACCAACTGAGCTAACACCCCGTGCTTTGCAGCGAAAGCTATTCTACCGGAAGAACCTTCGCTGTGCAATCATTATTATGACGAATTTCCCCGATACGAAAAGAACCCGCCGAAGCGGGTTCTTAGCATTCAGATGGCGGGATGTACGAGACTCGAACTCGCGACCTCCGACGTGACAGGCCGGCGCTCTAACCAACTGAGCTAACACCCCGTGCTTTGCAGCGGGGAGTATATTACCGGGTGTCGCCGATTCGCGCAATACCCCAATTTGAAAAAGTTTGGGAAAGCGTGCGCCGGGTTCGCATGCAGGTTCTGTGATGAGGGAAACATTTTGGTGTGAAATTTCACAGTAGTGATAAAGTTTAGCGACTAAATTGTATACGACAGGAATCGAAGGCAAGGAAGATGAGATGACGGATTCGTTCAATGAGACGAAACGCGAGCTGTACGAGCTTATGCAGCGCTCACGGCGCGAGCGGTTCACGCCGCCAACGCCCGAGGGCGTGACGCCGTCCGAGGCGCGCACGATGATGACGGTCAGCGCTCTTCAGCATACGTGCGAGGACGTCAGGCCGGGTCGCGTCGCGGAGCTGACGCACACGACGCCGAGCGCGTTGTCCCAGACGTTCAAGACCCTCGAGGAGAAGGGCCTCATCGAGCGGCACCGCGCAAGCGGCGATTACCGCGCCGTGTCGGTAAGCCTCACCGAAGAGGGCGAGCGCTTCGCCGCCGAGGGCAGACGTTTGCGCGACGAGCACATGGACGCGGTCATGGAGCACGTGGGTATCGAGGACATGCGGCATCTCGTTCGCATCCTGCGCAAAGTGGTCGAGTTCCACGAGCTGGATCCTGAGGCGACGTGCAAGAGCCGCGCGGAAGGAGATGAGGCGCCGTGCGCATAATCCGCTATCTGAAGAACTGCAAGGTGGCCGTGCTGCTCATCGTGTGCCTGCTCGTCGTGCAGGCGTTCACCGACCTGGCGCTGCCGCACTACACGTCCGATATCGTCGATGTGGGCATCCAGCAGTCCGGCGTGGAGCATGCGGCCACCGACGAGATGACGGCCAAGACCCATGACGAGATCGCTATGATGCTTCCGGTCGACGACGAGCAGACGTTCCGCGACGCTTACACCGAGACGGACGACGGCACGTACAAGCTCAACGACCAGGGCAAGAAGGAGCAGGAGGAGCTCGACCGCATGGTGGCCCTGCCGCTGGTTGCCATCCATTATTCCAGCCAGATCCCCGACCTCGACCTCGACCAGGTGATGCAGGCCTACGAGGCCGGCGCTATCGACAAGCAGAAGATCCTCGATATGCTGGACGAGGCCAAGCAGCATATGGGGGACATGGGCGACTCCATCGTCGACCAGCAGGCCATCGCCGCCGCCAAGGCGGAGTACGAGTCGCTCGGCTACAATCTGTCCGACATGCAGATGGGCTACCTCGTGCGCATCGGCCTCCTGATGTTGGGGCTTGCCGCCCTCGGCATGGTCGCCGCCGTGCTCGTGGGCTTCATCGCCTCGCGCACGGCCGCGAAGGTGGGCGCCACGCTGCGCTCGAAGCTGTTCCGCCGCGTGGTGTCGTTCTCGGACGCCGAGGTGCAAAGCTTCTCGGCCGCCTCGCTCATCACGCGCGGCACGAACGACATCCAGCTGGTGCAGATGGTCACCGTCATGCTGCTGCGCATGGTGCTGTACGCGCCCATCCTCGCCATCGGCGGCATCATCATGGTTTCGCGCACGAACCTCGCCATGAGCTGGATCATCATCTTGGCCGTGGCGGTCATCTTCGTGCTCATCATGGTGCTGATGCGCGTGGCGCTGCCCAAGTTCCAGATCATGCAGACCCTCATCGACCGCGTGAACCTCGTGTCGCGCGAGATCCTCACGGGCCTGCCCGTCATCCGCGCGTTCGACCGCCAGCCTTACGAGGAGAAGCGCTTCGACGAGGCTTCCACCAAGCTCATGAAGACGCAGCTGTTCACGAACCGCGTCATGACGTTCATGATGCCCCTGATGATGCTCATCATGAACGGCGTGTCGGTGCTCATCGTGTGGGTGGGCGGCAGCTACATCGACAACGGCACCATCCAGACGGGCGACCTCATCGCGTTCATCACCTACGCGATGGTCATCATCATGAGCTTCCTCATGATCGGCATGATCTCCATCATGCTGCCGCGCGCCGACGTGGCGGCCCAGCGCGTGAACGAGGTGCTGGAAACAAAGCCCACCATCTGCGACCCGGCCGCCGACAAGGCCCGCGACGCTGAGCTGCGCCGCTCGGGCGTGGGCGCGACCATCGCCTTCAACGATGTGAGCTTCCGCTACGGCGATTCGAAGGAATGCGTGCTCGAGCACATCGACTTCACGGCCGAGCCCGGCAAGACCACGGCGCTCATCGGCTCCACCGGATCGGGCAAGTCGACGGTCATCAAGCTCATCGAGCGCTTCTACGACGTGACGGAGGGCTCGGTCACCATCGACGGCGTGGATGTGCGCGACGTCACGCAGCAGGCGCTGCGCGAGCAGCTGGGCTACGTGCCGCAGAAGGCGTTTCTGTTCTCAGGCACCATCGAGTCGAACGTGGCCTACGCGGACGAGGGGATGCCCGTCGACCGCATCAGGGAGGCCGTCGACATCGCCCAGGCGTCGGAGTTCGTCGCCTCGAAGGAGGAAGGCCTGGGCACGCGCGTGTCGCAAGGCGGCTCGAACGTGTCGGGCGGCCAGCGCCAGCGCCTGGCCATCGCCCGCGCGCTGGCCACCGAGGCGCGCGCCTACCTGTTCGACGACAGCTTCTCGGCGCTCGACTACAAGACCGACGCCGCGCTGCGCCAGGAGCTGCACACGCGCCTGGGCGGCAAGACCGTGGTCATCGTGGCGCAGCGCATCTCGACGGTGTTGCATGCCGACCGCATCGTGGTGCTGGACGACGGCCGCATCGTGGGCCAGGGCACGCACGAGGAGCTGATGGAAACCTGCGAGGAGTATCGGGAGATCGCGATGTCCCAGCTGTCGGAAGCCGAGCTGAACGGAGGTGATGCGGCATGAGCGCGCAGGAGAACGCCCAGGCGCAGGAACCTCGCCGCGGACCCATGGGCCACGGTCCCGGCGGGCGCATGATGCCCGGCGAGAAGCCGAAGAACCTCAAGGGAACGCTTGCCAAGCTGATCGCCTTCATGGGTCGCTTCAAGGCGGCCATCGTGGTGGTTCTCGTATTCGCCGTGGGCTCCACCATCTTCAACATCGTGGGGCCGAAGGTGCTGTCCACGGCCACCACCGAGCTGTTCAACGGCATCGTGGCGAAGATCGACGGCTCGGGCGGCATCGACTTCGACGCGATCGCGCGGATCCTCGTGTTCACGCTGGGCCTGTACCTGCTGTCCGCGGCATGCTCGTTCGTGCAGGGCTGGATCATGAGCTCGGTTTCGCAGCGCACGTGCTACCAGCTGCGCGGCGCCATCGCCGACAAGATCGACCGCATGCCCATAGGCTACTTCGAGCGCACGAGCGTGGGCGACACCCTGTCGCGCATCACGAACGACGTGGACACGCTGGGCCAGAGCCTGAACCAGGGCGTCACCCAGCTCATCACGTCGGTGACCACCATCGTCGGCGTGCTCATCATGATGCTGTCCATCAACCCGCTCATGACGCTGATCACCGTGGTCATTCTTCCGGTTTCCGTCGTGCTCATCATGGTGGTGGTGAAGCGCTCGCAGAAGTACTTCGTGGCGCAGCAGCGCACGCTCGGCAAGATCAACGGCATCGTGGAGGAGACGTTCTCGGGTCACGCTATCGTGAAGGCGTTCAACCGCGAGGACGGCACGGTCGACCGCTTCAACGAGACGAACGCGAAGCTGTACGGGTCGGCGTGGAAGTCGCAGTTCTTCAGCGGCCTCATGCAGCCTATCATGACGTTCGTCGGCAACCTGGGCTACGTCGCCGTCGCCATCGCCGGCAGCTTCCTGGCCGTGCAGGGCATCATCACGGTGGGCGACATTCAGGCGTTCATCCAGTACGTGAAGAACTTCACGCAGCCCATCACCCAGCTCACGCAGGTGTCCAACGTGCTGCAGCAGATGGCCGCGGCCGCCGAGCGCATCTTCGAGTTCCTCGACGCGCCCGAGGAGGAGCCCGACCATGCGACCGCCCGTACCGCCGACGTGGAGTGCAACGTGCAGTTCGACCACGTGCGCTTCGGCTACGATCCGGAGAAGCCGGTGATCAAGGACTTCTCGGCCCAGGTTTCGGAAGGCCAGACCGTCGCGCTGGTCGGCCCCACGGGCGCCGGCAAGACCACCATGGTCAAGCTGCTCATGCGCTTCTACGACGTGCAGTCGGGCTGCATTAAGATCGGCGGCACGGACATCCGCGATTTCGCGCGCGACGATCTGCGCAGCCTGTTCGGCATGGTGCTGCAGGACACGTGGCTGTTCCACGGCACCATCCGCGACAACATCCGCTACGGCAAGCTGGACGCCACCGACGAGGAGGTGGAGGCGGCGGCGAAGGCGGCCTACGTCAACCACTTCATCCAGACGCTGCCGCAGGGCTACGACACCGAGATCAACGAGGACGCCAGCAACATCAGCCAGGGCCAGCGCCAGCTGCTGACCATCGCGCGCGCCATCCTGGCCGACCGCCGCATGCTCATCCTCGACGAGGCCACCAGCTCGGTGGACACGCGCACCGAGGAGCGTATCCAGAAGGCCATGGACAACCTCATGGCCGGGCGCACCTCGTTCGTCATCGCGCATCGCCTGTCCACCATCAAGAGCGCGGATCTCATCCTCGTCATCCGCGACGGCGACATCGTGGAGCAGGGCACGCACGAGGAACTGCTGGCGCTTGGCGGTTTCTACGCGGAGTTGTATAATTCTCAGTTCACCGAGACGATTGACGAGGTGGAGGACTAGCGCATACGGGCGCGTCTTCGCCCCCTCGCTCAGGGAATGGGAACAGCGACGTATGCCCGCAACGGGAACTGAGAGCGCATCAGCGCAGATGCAAGGCGCGCCTGAAGGCAAGGCGCGCCTTGCCGTGTTCGACTTCGACGGCACCAGCATCGCGGGCAACTCGCCCGTGCTGCTGGTCAGTCACCTTCTGCGTCGCAAGATGCTGAAGAAGCGAGTCGTCTTCCGCATCCTTCTGTGGGCTGCCGCCTACAAGCTGCGCCTGCCGCAGAACGAGGCGGCCGTGCGCGGTCTCGTGTTCACGGCGTTCGAGGGCAAGCCCGCCGCCGAGGTGGACGCCTTCCTCGCCGAGTTCTACGACGAGCGCATCGCGCCGCTGTTCAGGCCCGAGGCGGATGCCGCCATGCGCGCCCACGCCGAGGCGGGGGACACCGTGGTGGTCATCTCGGCCACGTTCGAGCCCATCATCCTGCGCGCCATGGAGCACCATCCGTTCGACAACCAGATATCCACGCGCATGAGCGTGGCCACCGACGGCACCTACACCCGCGCGGTGGAGGGTCTGCCGGTGGAGGGGGAGGAGAAGCTGGCCGCCGTGCGCCGCTTCGGCGACAGCCGTTTCGGGCCGGGCAACTGGGAGCTCGCCTACGCGTACGGCGACCATCATTCCGACCGCGCCGTGCTGTCGGCCGCGGAGCACCCCCGCGCCGTGTCGCCCGATCGGCCGCTCGCCCGCACCGCGCGCGAAAAGGGCTGGGAGATCCTCGACTGGTAGAGCCTTGCGCTCATACCCTTCGGGTTGCTTACGTTTTGGGGTTTTTGCGGTTCGGCCTATGCGGGGGCTTTCTTCTTGGGTAAAATGTGACCTGGACATAGTCATTTTCTCGCGACGTGCGATCACATCGAAAAGGAGGTTGGGTCCATGTTTGAGAACGATGCGAACAGCTCGCCCAGCCAGAACGACGAGCATAGCAATTCCTCGACCGAGTACCTGCGGCTCGCTTCCCAGGCGTGCGCTTCGGGCGACGCGGTCCTCGGCATGCATCTGTACCTGGCGGCGTTCGAGCGAGCGCAGCACGGCGAAGGCTCCGCCGTCGACGAAGCGGCGCTCGAGGGCCTGAAGCAGGCCTGGCAGCTGGCCTGCAAGCTCAAGGAGCGCTCCATCGCCGAATACGCGTTCGAGCGCCTCGAGCCCTACCTGTCCTCGGACGAGGCCGCGGCTTGCGCCGAGCAGCTGCAGAGCCTCGCGCTCGACAAGCTGGAGGAGTACGGCCTTTCGCGCGAGGACCTGGAGGACATGACCGACATGATCTCCCAGGACTTCCTGGGCTTCGATGCCGCGCGCCTCATGCGGGTGGAGCACGTCACCGAGCCGTCTTCGGCGTGCGTCGCCGAGGCTGCGCCGCAGGCCGCTCAGAGCGCTGCGGCGGACGAGGGCGGCGAGGAGGGCGAAAAGGCCCCGTCCGTCTCCGAGGTGCAGAAGTCGCTCGCCGAGGCCATCCAGGCATGCGGCGACGATGCCGACGCTCATGCGGTGGTGTCGTCCCTCGAGAACATAACGTATCGCGAGCTCGTGGGCTACGACGAGACCGTGAAGCTCATGCGCGACTTCGGGGTGGGCATGCAGCACGACGAGCGCTTCCAAGAGTTGGTGGAGCTGCTGAACGCGCGCCACGGCCTGGACCGCATGCCGGCATCCGACGCGCTGCTGTTCCGTTCTCCGGCGCGCGAGGACGCGAACCGATTCATGGCGGCCACGCTGGGCGAGCTGGGGCTGCCGGCCATCCGCATGCACATGGAGGAGAACCTTCAGGGGATGCCGGTGCTGTGCGTCATGGCGCAGGCCGATCGCCAGCCGAAGCTCAACGCGGCGCGCAACGCCTTCGAGGGCGCGGGCGTGCTCATGCTGGAGGACCTGGATCTGTGGATGTCGCCCATGGTGGAGTCGGCCGGCGACGATCTGGGCGGGTTCATCATGGCCAGCCTGTCGCGGGGCACGCGCGAGGCCATCAGCCTCATCCGCTCGGCGGTGGAGAACCCCGACGTGTTCGTGCTGGCCTCCTCGTCCGAGGCGGGGGAGATCGACCCGTTCTTCTTCGACCTCCTGGAGCCGCTGTCGGTGATCGACATCGACTTTCCCACGGTGTCCGAGCGCGACGACATCTGGATGGAGATAGCCCGCGAGCATCCGTCCCTGCGCGGCATCGACCGTGCATCGCTTGTGCGCTATTCGGCGCAGATGCCGCGCTACGATATGTACATGGCCGCACGCGAGGCCATCGAGGAGGCTTACAAGGCCAGCCTCGTCGCTCGCCGCTACCTGCCGGTGACGGCGGACAACCTGTACGACAAGCTGGCGGCCTACCAGCCGCTCGATTCCGACGAGTACCGCGCACTCGAGGAGGCGGTCGTCAGCGACTTCAGGCGCGAGCTGGAGCATCTGGAAGACCTGCTCGACAGGGAAGAGGGGAACTGATGGACGTCACGCGCCGCTGCGACTATGCTTGCCGGATACTGAGGGCCGCCTACAAGAGCGGGGAGGCCTACGTTTCGGTGTCCGACATCGCCGAGCAGGAGGACATTCCCTACGCCTTCGCGCGCAGCATCCAGCACGACCTGGTGAAGGGCGGGCTCATCAAGACGGTACGCGGAGCCCGCGGCGGGCTCGCGCTCAACTGCGATCCGGCCGCCGTGACCCTGCTGGAAGTGCTCGAGGCGGTTCAGGGGCCGGTGAGCATCTCGCTGTGCGTGATGGATCCCGCTTACTGCGACAAACAGAAGGACTGCGCCTACAACAAGCTGTGGCAGGGAGCCGATCGGCTGCTGAACGCCTACTTCGGCGCTATCACGCTCAAGGACCTCATCGAGCAGGGGGCGTCGCATCCGGTGGTGGAAGCCGCTATGGCGAAGGCGAAGGACGCAGACGCGGTTCCGGCCGCCGTCCGCTGCGCTGCGCAATGCGCCGCGCCCACGCCGCGCATTGCCGCGGAGGCTCCCGACGCCGACGACGCGAGCGCGTGCGAATCGTGCGCATAGCGGGTTCCGGCTCGATTGCGTGGCCGTCCGAGGCGCTCGGGCGCGACGAGTTCGTGGAGCTTGTGCGCCGCGAGGGCGCTCGGCTGCATCGCGACCTGCCCTGGCGTTACATCGACGACCCGTACGCCGTGCTGGTCAGCGAGGTCATGCTGCAACAGACTCAGGTGGCTCGCGTCGAGAAGCACTGGACACGCTTCCTGTCGCTGTTTCCCACCGTCGACTCCCTGGCCGCCGCGGGCACGGCAGACGTGCTGGCGCAGTGGCAGGGGCTGGGGTACAACCGCCGTGCGCTTGCGCTCAAGCGGGCGGCCGAGACGTGTTCGGCCGAGCGGGGAGGGCTGCTGCCCGACACGGCTGAGGAGCTGGAAACGCTTCCGGGCATCGGTCCGGCCACGGCGGCGGGCGTTATGGCGTTCGCCTACAACCGCCCCTCCGTGTACATCGAGACGAACGTGCGCACGGTGTTCCTGCACGAGCTGTTCCCCGACCGCGACAAGGTTTCCGACCGCGAGCTGGCGCCGCTTGTTGCGTCCACCTGTCCTGAGGACGACGCCCGGGCCTGGTACTACGCGCTGCTCGATTACGGCGCGCACCTTAAGACGCTCGTGGCGAACCCTTCGCGGCGCAGCGCCCACTACGCGCGCCAGTCGGCCTTCGAGGGCTCGCGGCGGCAGAAGCGCGCCGAGCTCGTGCGCGTCGTGCTGGCCGAGCCGGGCATCGGCGCCGACGAGCTGGCCGAGCGCCTCGACGCCTTCGAGCGCGCCGCCGGGCGCGACGGCGTGGACGCGGCCACGTTCGAGTCCATCGTGGCCGACCTCGTGTCCGAAGGCTTCTTCCGCCGAGAGGGCGGCGCGTTCTTCGCCTGAGCCGTCCTGCGTGCTTGGGAAATTACCAAAACGGTTGGTTTTGTCCATGTTCTCACAAGAGTCTGAACAGGGGATATGGTGCGTATCGCCTGTTCAGGAGCGTGGCAAGAATCAACGGGTTTGGTAACGCACGCGCACTCTCACTTGAACTAATATCCTATGATATACTGACGGAAGAGCGCCTGCTGCGGTCGGGCCGGCGCATGGCGGCGCTGTAGGGGGAGTGCGGTGGTGTTCGGCTGGTACATCGTGGCGTACCTGTTCCTCGCGGGGGCGGGTGCCGGCGCGTTCTTCGCGGCGGCCTGCGCGTGCGTGTGGGACGCCGTGCGCAGAAGCGACGCCAGCGAGAAGCTGGCGCGCACCTGCCAAGCGGGTTTCTACGCCGCGCCCTGCCTCATGGCGCTGGCGGGGATGTTCTTGCTGCTGGACCTGGGCAACGTCGAGCGCGTATGGCTCGTGGTCTTCACCCCGTTCCAATCCGTGCTGTCGGTGGGCGCGTGGCTGGTGGCGCTGCTGACGGCGGTGTCGGGCGCGTTGGCCGTGTGGGCGCTGGTTGCGAGCGAGGTGCCGCGGGCGGCGCTTTGGACGTGCTGCGTGCTCGGCGGCGCGTGCGCGCTCGGGGTGATGGGGTACACCGGCTTGCTTCTGTCGGACATGGTGTCCATCGACTTCTGGCATACGCCTTGGCTGATCGCGCTGTTCATGGCGTCGTCGCTGTCGTGCGGCGCAGCGGTGATCGTGGGGCTCGACGCGGCGCTCTCGCCGCCGTCGTGCGAAGTGTCGCGCGTCGCATGGGGTGCGGGCGCGGTGCTCGGCTGCATCGAGGCCGCCGTACTCGTCGCGTTTCTGGCCGTGCAGAGCGGGTACACCCAGACGGCGCGGGCCTCGTGCGAGGCCTTGCTCGCCGGGTCGCTGGCTTTGACGTTCTGGGTCGGCGTATGCGCGGTCGGGCTGGCGGTTCCGCTCGCTTTGCATGCGGTCGGGCGCCTGCTGCCTGGGCGAGCCGCCATGATGGCGTCGTCGCTGGGCGTGCTGGCCGGTGGACTTCTTCTGCGATATTGCATCGTGGCCGCGGCGAGCTTCACGCCCCTTGCGCTCGGTGCGATATGATGAGGGGGCAACGCAGGTATGACTTCGACGACATGATTGCAGGACAGCGTGACGACTGAGAGCAAAACCATACAGATCACCATCGACGACGACAGCGGCATCCCTATCTGGCTGCAGCTGCGCAACCGCCTGATCTACCTGATCACCTCGGGGTACTACGCCACGGGCGACAAGCTTCCCACCGTGCGGGAGATGGCGGTGGACCTGGGGATCAACTACAACACGGTGAGCAAGGTGTACCAGGACATCGAGCGGGACGGCTACATCGTCTCGAAGCGCGGCCGTGGCACCTTCGTGCACGACAAGTACCGAAACGCCAGCGAGACGGCCGACAACGCGGCGGAGTCGCTGGCGGACGCGTTCATTCAGCAATGCCGCGAGCTGGGCGTGCCGCGCGCGGACATCGTGGCCCTCGTGGAGAGCCGGCTCGAAACGTTGGAAGGGTAGGGTATGAAGTTCAGCCTGAGAAGCGAGAAATCGAAGACGTCGAAGGTCAAGGACGACGACCGCCGATCGGTGGCGTCCACCGAGCTGGAGCCGAACGAGGCGACGAGGGCGGGCGTGTACCTGTTCGCGCTCGTGATGTTCGCGCTGGGGTTCGGCGTCGTGTTCGCGGCGACGCTGCCGTGGCTGTCGGTGTGGACGGCGGTCGCCGCCGTCGCCGCGGGCCTGGTGTGCGCCAGCTGCATCCGCGTCGCGCCGCAATGGGAGCGCGTGACGGTGCTGCGCTTCGGCCGTTTCAACCGCGTGGCGGGGCCGGGGCTGTACGTGCTCGTCCCGTTCGCCGAGTACACGGCCATTCATATCGACCATCGCGTGATGACCTCGTCGTTCTCGGCCGAGGCGGCGCTGACGGCCGACCTGGTGCCGGTGGACGTGGACGCCATCCTCTTCTGGATGGTGTGGGACGCCGAGAAGGCGTGCCTCGAGGTGGAGAACTACCCGAAGGCGGTGCTGTGGTCGGCGCAGACGGCCATGCGCGACGCTATCGGCCAGCTGAACCTGGCGGATTTGTCGATGCGCCGCAAGCAGATCGACCGCGAGCTGCAGGAGGTGATGGGCGCGAAGTGCGAGCAGTGGGGGATCACGGTCATGAGCGTGGAGATCCGCGACATCATGGTGCCGCGCGGCTTGCAGGACGCGCTGTCGAAGGAGGCCCAGGCCGAGCGCGAGCGCAACGCGCGCGTCATCCTGGCCGAGGTGGAGAAGGACATCTCCGAGATGTTCGTCGAGGCCGCCGAGGTGTACGACAAGAACCCCAAGGCCATGCAGCTGCGCGCGATGAACCTGGCTTACGAGGGCGCCAAGGACGGCAAGGGCATCCTGCTCGCGCCTAGCAGCCTGGCCGACGGCTTCGACGTGAGCAAGCTGTTCAAGGGAGAATGAGGCGGAGGGACGGCGGGACGAGGGGACGGGGTTGACGGCTCGTTCTTTTGTCATCCTGAGCGGAGCGGCGGAGCCGCGCAGTCGAAGGATCCCGTGCGGTGCCAACCGATAACGTCGCGGCCGTTTGCCATGCGAAGGCGCTCGCTTGTCGAGCGCCTCATCGTGTCAGCCGCAAGATGCCCTGCATTCATTATCCCCTAGATAGGATAGTTCATATAATTGCATTGAACTATAACAA
>ENA-OXEN01000003-OXEN01000003.1-human-gut-metagenome-genome-assembly--contig:-NODE-3-length-40218-cov-14.213082_pt1 | contig 40218 bp, 43 predicted proteins | sample MGYA00249358_ERZ652249 | MGnify/ENA primary metagenome ERZ652249 (study PRJEB26925, sample SAMN05826761) | human gut metagenome | biome: ENVO:2100002; feature: ENVO:00000062; material: ENVO:00002003... | reverse complement strand
TGTAGCATGATATCAGGTGTGAGGAAAAATAGAATTGATGAGGACAGATATGAATTTATTAGAGATTAAGTATGAGAACCTGAAAGAATATTTAAGAAGTTTGAAAAGCGTAGCCGCCGCTTTTTCCGGCGGTGTTGATTCCACTTTTCTTCTGAAAGTGGCCCATGATGTTTTGGGTGATCGGGCAATTGCCGTTACAGCGCGTTCCCTCAGTTTCCCAAAAAGGGAACTGGACGAGGCAACGGCGTTTGCGTTAGACAATTCCATCGAACATATCGTTGTGGACTCCGAAGAACTGAATATCGACGGTTTTTCCAAGAACCCGACCAACAGATGCTACTTATGTAAATCTGAGCTTTTTTCCAAAATTAAAGCAATCGCACAGACAAAAGGAATTGAAAATGTTATCGAAGGTTCCAATTCGGACGATAACGGAGATTATCGGCCGGGCCTGATGGCCGTTGCGGAACTGGGGATTAAAAGCCCCCTGAGGGAGGCCGGTCTTACGAAGGCGGAAATCCGCCAGCTTTCCAAAAAGCTGGGACTTCCCACATGGAACAAGCAGTCCTTTGCCTGTTTGTCTTCTCGTTTTCCGTACGGGGAGAACATTACGCCGGACAGGCTGCGCATGATCGATCAGGCTGAACAGTATCTGCTTGATTTGGGTTTCCATCAGGTGCGCGTCCGTTTTCACGGAAATCTTGCCCGTATCGAGACGGATGAAATCGGTTTTGCCGCAATGCTGGACGGAAGGACGCGTGATAGAATTAATTCCAGATTTAAAGAGATCGGGTTTACCTATATTGCGCTGGATATCAAAGGTTACCGTACCGGAAGCATGAATGAGACCTTGAATCAATAAAAAAGCCATCCTCAATTTTTGCATAGCAGAGTCCCGGACCGTTTGACGGAGGTCCGGGGCTTTTCTCATCCTTACTATCATTCTTATTGCTGAACGTTCTGGATTACGGCAGTAAAAGCGAGGTCAGCATTCTGGGAATCGGCGGCTCCTTCGGTACCACCGTACTGCAGTTGAAAAATGTATGTAAAAGCCACGGCTGCAAGGGTGTGAAACTCTATTATCTGTCTGAACGGAGCAATAATATGACGGAGCTGAAAACGATCTGCAGGGAATGTGTTCAGGGTCCTGCCGAAGACGTTCAGCTGTATTTCGGCGGCAGGCAGTACGATTATATTGTGCTTGAAAGCGAATCGGCCGCGCTTCACAACAGGGAAGGGCTTTTTACAATTCTCTACGGCCTCCTGAAGCCCGGCGGGCAGCTGGTATGTACAGCGGCGGGTCCGAAAGTCCTTTATGAAACGATGGGAATCTTTTACCGTCTGGGCGCCGACTTTCACAAACAAATCAACAATTATTATTATCTGTCTTTTGCCAGGCCGGAGCAGCCGTCGGGCGAGGAAACGCTACTCCAGCCAGCAGATGGCCTGTTCTGAAACGGTAAAGTCCAGCTTTTGCTGCAGCTTTAGGGAAGCCGTATTTCCGGCAATGATCTGAGCGAACGGAACCCGGCCTTCCGCCAGGAAACGGTTGGCGAGGAAGGTTTCCAGCACGACGGCAATGCCCTGGCGGCGGTATTCCGGAAGCACTTCCAGCAGACCCATGGAGCCTTCCGCGTGAGTGCCGGCAAATCCTGCCAGCGTGCCGCTAAGAAACGCTCCGAACATGGAGCCGGATTCCAGGCGTTCCTGCACCGACACGATACCGGCAAGGGAATAGTACTTTAACAGAAACGGCAGATACGATTCGTCCAGCGGGCGGATCATCGCCGAGGACTCCGGTACGGGCAGCGGGTTCCTATTAAAATATGCCGCCTGATGGCAGGCTGTTTTCCTTTGGAACCGGAATTGCTTCTGAACCGTATCGACACAGAAATTCTGATGTGTGACGATCACTTCGGGCTGTCTGACGGACGAAAGCATTTCTTTCGCTGCCTGTCCGTCCTGTGCGCTGATCATGTAGACGCCGTAGCTTTCATTATAAAGCAGGACGCCCCGGTCGGACGCCTGCAATATTTCGGTATCCTTCCGCTTTAGGATTTCCAGCATATCAATATGTAAGAGTATATCCTTTGATAAATAGGATACGGCCTGTTTTCTACCCATTACATTTTCGCGTCCTTTCTGTTGAACTGCTATAACATTTCCAGCTGATTCTGCAGCGAGGCTGCGTTCTTCGTAAGCTGAATTGGAATTGCTGTATGAGAAAGAGCACCCGCAAATGCGGATGCTCTTTCTTGGCGGAGAGGAAGCGACTCGAACGCTCAATGCCTTGCGGCACACCACATTTCCAATGTGGCTCCTTACCATTAGAATACCTCTCCAAATGGCAATTAAGTTGCTTTCACATCAGGCAACTCTGATATTATATCGAATGTTCCGGGAAAAATCAACCCCTAATTTACAGATATTTGAAGTTTTACGGAAATTCCTGCGTTTTTGGTGTTGCAGAGAGTTGCTTCGTGTTATAATATAAGAACAATTCATAAGTTGCTAATATTTAGGAGGTATCAGCTTGAAAAGGACTGAAATAGCCGAATTATATTCCAAAACAGCGGAACTCGGCGGTAAAACCGTCATGGTTTGCGGCTGGGTACGCACGATCCGGGATTCCAAAGCACTTGGTTTTATTGAACTGAATGACGGAAGCTGCTTTAAGGGAGTTCAGATTGTATTTGAATCCGATAAAATTTCTAATTTTACAGAGATCGCAAAGCTGAATGTGGGTTCGGCTCTTACGGTGTCGGGCGAACTGCTTTTAACGCCCGAAGCGAAGCAGCCTTTTGAAATCCATGCCGCGCAGGTGGAGGTGGATGGCCAGTCCACGCCGGATTATCCCCTTCAGAAAAAACGCCATTCTTTGGAATATCTGCGTACGATCGCCCATCTGCGCCCGCGCACCAATACGTTCAGCGCGGCGTTCCGCATCCGCTCCGCCGCCGCGTTTGCGATTCATAAATTTTTCAATGAAAATGATTTTGTCTATGTTCATACTCCGCTGATTACCGGCAGCGACTGTGAGGGAGCGGGAGAGATGTTTACCGTGACCACGCTGGACGCGGACAACCCTCCCCGGACGGAAAACGGTGCGGTGGACTATTCGCAGGACTTTTTCCAGAAGCATACTTCGCTGACGGTTTCGGGGCAGCTTGAAGCCGAGTGCATGGCCATGGCTTTTGGAAAGGTATACACCTTCGGCCCGACCTTCCGTGCGGAAAAATCCTATACCCAGCGCCACGCGGCAGAATTCTGGATGATAGAGCCGGAAATTGCGTTCGCCGACCTGCAGGACGACATGGAGCTGGCGGAAGCGATGATTAAATTCGTCATTGGATATGTTATGGAGACCTGTCCGGACGATATCGCGTTCTTTAATCAGTTTATCGACAAGGGCCTTGTGGATCGTCTGCAGAATGTCGTCGATTCCGATTTTGCCCGCGTGACCTATACCGAGGCAGTTGAGCTTCTAAAGAAAAACAACGACCAGTTTGAATATAAAGTGGAGTGGGGAACCGACCTTCAGACCGAGCACGAGAAATATCTTACGGAAAAGGTTTACGGAAAGCCGGTTTTTGTGACCGATTATCCGAAGGAAATCAAAGCATTTTATATGCGTCTGAATGACGACGGCAAAACGGTGGCGGCGGTAGACCTGCTGGTGCCGGGAATCGGTGAAATTATCGGCGGCAGCCAGCGCGAGGAGCGCATGGACGTTTTGCAGCAGCGCATGAAGGAGTTCCATCTGGATGAGGAAAATTACTGGTGGTACCTCGACCTGAGGCGCTACGGCGGCACAAAGCACGCCGGTTACGGCCTTGGCTTTGAGCGTCTGGTCATGTATCTGACAGGAATCGCCAATATCCGCGACGTGCTGCCTTTCCCGCGCACGACCGGCACGGCGGAATTTTAATAAGGGGATTTGAATTCACAAACAGAAAGGATGTGTCTTTAATGGCAATGTGGAAGGAAAGCCTGAAAATCGGCGTGCCTCTGATCGACGGGGAGCACAAGGAGCTGTGCGACCGGATCGACCAGCTCTTTGCCGCCTGCAATCAGGGCAAGGGCAAGGAAGAAATTTTCAAAACGCTGGAGTTTCTGGAGGGCTATACCATCAAGCATTTTTCGGACGAGGAAAAGCTGCAGAGAAGCAGCGCCTATCCGAAGTACAAAGAGCATAAGGAACTGCATGAGTATTTTAAGAAGCAGATTGCCGATCTGAAAAACGATCTTTCAAAAGAGGGCGCTTCCATCGCGCTGGTATCCAAAACCAATTATTTTCTGATGAACTGGCTTCTGAATCATATCCAGAAGGTGGACATTGAGCTTGCGCAGTATTTGAAGTGATTTCCATCGGAACTTTTTTGGGCAGCTTCCTAAATGTAATACATAGAAATGGGTTCTTAAGATTCTAATTTCATGAAGATTGATGAAAATGCAGGAATTTTATTTTAAACTTGCATTTCATCACAGCGTATATTAGAATAATAGGAGTTTACATATGTATTTTGCATATTATGATAGGGAGATGCTCATGTTGCAATTTTTATCCATGTCAGATTCCGAGCTGTCAAAAGTGAAAGCAGACTTGCAGAGCCGCTACGACCAGTTTAAAGCACAGGGCCTTAAACTGAATATGGCGCGTGGAAAACCGGCGACGGATCAGCTGAATCTTTCCATGAAAATGCTGGATACTCTAAATTCGGGTTCCGATATGCATTCTTCAACCGGGGACGACTGCCGCAATTACGGTCTGCCGGACGGTCTGCCGGAGCTGAGGGAGCTGTTCGCGGAAATGATGGGCGTGGACAACCACAATATCATCGTCGGCGGAAACTCCAGCCTGAACATGATGTTCGACGCGGTATCCTGTGCCATGACGCATGGTTTTGCAGGCTGCGAGCCGTGGGGCAGACAGGGACCTGTAAAATTCCTGTGCCCCTCGCCCGGTTACGACAGGCATTTTGCCATCACCGAATATTTCGGCTTTGAGCTGATCACCGTGCCGATGCTTGCCACCGGTCCGGACATGGATGTGGTGGAGAAGCTGACCGCGGACGATGCGGCGATTAAGGGAATCTGGTGTGTGCCGAAATATTCCAACCCCACGGGCATTACCTATTCCGACGAAACGGTGCGGCGGTTTGCGGCCCTGAAGCCGGCGGCAAAGGATTTCAAAATCTTCTGGGATAACGCCTACTGTGTTCATGATCTGACGGATACTCCGGACACCCTGCTGAACCTTTGGCACGAATGCCGGAAATATAACAATATCGATTTGCCTATTTTCTTTGCTTCCACCAGCAAGATCACCTTTCCGGGCGCGGGTATCGCAGCCATGGGGGCAAGCGAAAGCAACCTTGCCGTCCTGAGGGAGCATTATTCCTTTCAGACGATCGGGCCGGATAAGCTGAATCAGCTCCGCCACATTTATTTCCTCAAGGATATGGACGGCGTGATGAAGCACATGGCAAAGCACCGTGCTCTGCTGGAACCGAAATTCCGGACGGTGCTCTCCAGCTTGGAATCGGAGCTGGGAGGCAAAGGGGTTGCCAAATGGACCAACCCGAACGGCGGTTATTTTGTCAGCGTGGATGTTTTGGCCGGCTGCGCAAAGCGCGTGGTTTCGCTCTGCAGGGAGGCGGGAGTCACCCTTACCGGTGCTGGCGCGACGTATCCGTACGGCAAGGACCCGAACGACAGGAATATCCGGGTTGCGCCGACTTACCCGCCCGTGGCGGAACTGGAACAGGCGATGGAATTGTTCTGTATCTGTGTTCAGCTGGCAGCGGCGGAAAAGCTGTTAAGCAAATAAGGGAAGGGGAGCGCCGCTCCCTTTCTTTTTTTGACTGTATCCGTTAATAATCTTGCCAAATTGATTGACTTTTTGGGGCAATAACAATATAATAAAGTTTGTTACGTCTGCGAGGATTCACAGAATACCAAAATTGGAGGATTTACGAATGAAGCGAGTAGCAAAACCAGTTTTTTTCATCGTCGCCCTCCTCATACTGTTTTTAACTTATACCGCTACCTTTGGTATTAAGGGACAAAACGGGGATAATTCGAACACCTACATAAAGGGTGTAAGCGACATTAGATGGGGAATTGACATCAACGGCGGCGTCGAGGCTACGTTCAGCCCCGCAACTTCGACCAAGGCAACCAAGGAACAAATTGATTCCGCCAAATCAATTATTGAGCTTCGAATGACTGACAAACACATCACCGATTATGAGTTGTATACGGACTACGATCATGACCGGATTATTGTCCGCTTCCCGTGGAAGAACGGCGAAACCAGTTTTGACCCGGAAAGCGCAATTCAGGAGCTTTCCGCAACGGCGATGCTTACCTTCCGTGAGGGCGGCGAGTACACGACGACGGAAACCGGTTCCGACGGACAACCCGTCTATAAAACCCCGAAGGGGATTACTGCGGAAAAAATTATTCTTCAGGGAAACGAAATCAGTAGCGCCAAGGCCGATATGTATTCGGACCAGACGACTGGCGGGCAACAATATCGGGTGTCTCTTGAATTGAGTGACAGTGGGACCGAAAAATTCGCGGAGGCGACCGAGCGCCTGCAGGGCCAGGTTATTTCCATCTGGATGGACGATGTGATGATTTCCAGCCCGACGGTCAACGCGGTCATTACTGATGGGAAATGCACGATTGAGGGCAATTTTACCGCTGCGGAAGCATCCGATTTAGCAAACAAGATTTCTGCCGGTGCGCTTCCCTTTAAGCTTACCACTACAAACTTCAGTACGATCAGTCCTCTGCTGGGAGCTTCTTCGCTGCACGCCATGCTGATTGCCGGCTGCATTGCATTCGCTATCATTTGTATCTTTATGCTTTTCGTTTTCAGACTTCCCGGCTTTGTTGCGATTATTGCGCTGCTTGGCCAGATCGCGCTTTCCTTTGCGGCTGTTTCCGGTTATTTCCCGTTTGTAAACAGCTTCACCATGACCCTGCCCGGTATTGCCGGTATTATTCTTTCCATCGGCATGGGCGTGGACGCAAATATTATTACCGCATCCAGAATCAAAGAGGAACTGTGGGCGGGCAAAACGCTTGACGGTGCGATCCAGAAGGGTGACGACAACAGCTTCTGGGCGATTTTTGACGGTAATATTACCGTTATTATCGTTGCTCTGATCCTGATGGGCGTTTTCGGACCGACGAATATTCTTTCCATGATCTTTGGTCCGTCGACCACCGGTTCCATTTATTCCTTCGGTTATACTCTGCTCATTGGTATTGTCGGCAACTTCGTATTCGGCGTAACGGCGACCCGCTTAATGACAAAGTCCCTTTCCGGGTTTAAGTTCGCACGCAGCAAATGGTTATATGGAGGTGCCGCAAAATGAAAACCTTTCACATCAAATTTTTTGAAAACAGGAAAATCTTTTTCGGCATTTCCATTGGAATCATGGCGATCGGTCTGATTTTCAATATCATTTTCGGCACCCAGCTCGACATTCAGTTTACCGGCGGCGCGGTCATCAAATATTCCTATACCGGAAAGATCGTACAGGAAGATGTCGAGAAGATTGTACAGGATACCACGCAAAAGGATGTTACCGTCCGTATCCTTGAAGATGTAAAATCCGCCGACGGTTCGGAAGCCAAAAATAATGTTTCCATTTCTTTTGCGGGAACGGATTCCATTTCCATTGACAGCCAACAGGCGATTGCCAAAGCGCTTGCGGCGAAATATCCGAACGCGGGCTTTCAGGTTGTCGAGTCTAGCTCCATCAATCCGTCTATGGGACGCAGCTTCTTTGCAAAATGTATCGCGGCGATTGTGATTGCCTCCCTGCTGCTGATTCTTTATGTTGCACTCAGGTTTAAGAAAATTGGCGGTATGTCCGCAGGCGTTATGGCGATTATCGCTCTTCTGCACGACGTCGCGATGGTTTACTTTACCTTTATTATTTTTAGAATGCCGCTCAACGACAGCTTTATTGCGGCTGTTCTGACCATTTTGGGATATTCTCTGAACGACACTATCATCATTTACGACCGTATCAGAGAAAACCGCAGGCTGCTTGGACCGAAGACTCCGTATTCGGTTCTGGTCAATACCAGCATCAACCAGACTTTCACCCGTTCCCTCTATACCGCCGGATGCACCTTTTCATCCATTGCAACGGTGTATGTGGTCGGCGCTGTTTATGGTCTGAGCAGTGTAACTACGTTCGCTCTGCCGATGATGGTCGGCGTTATCACCGGCTGCTATTCCTCCGTCTGCATTGCCGGTCCGATGTATGTTATGTGGCAGAACCATAAGGCTGCAAAAAGGGCGCAGGCAAACGCTTAAGTCTTTTACGCGGGTGAAAACCGTTATTTGAATCCATGCCACCGGTCTGTCCGGCTGACCTTTTTCTGTGGTCGCCGGCAGTTATCGGTGGCTTTTTGTTGTCATGCATGGGAACCGTGGCCGCTTTGATGTGATAGGATGCAGATAAATATTGAATATTTTTTATCAAAATGATACAATAAGAAATTATGGGGCAGGTGTAGTGCGTGAGTATAAAAAAGTGGCAAGTCTTTCCTTATGACGGTCGATCTGCGCAAAAAATATCGAATGAAACAGGAATCCCGGAACTTCTGGCGGTTTTGCTGCAGGCACGGGGAATCACTGAGTCGGAGCACATCCGGAAACTGTTTCAGTCCGAACTGACTTTTTCCGATCCGTTTTTGATGGCCGATATGCGTCAGGCGGCAGACCGTATTTTAAGCGCTGTGGACGGATTTGAAAAAATAGCGGTTTATGGAGATTACGACGCCGACGGGGTAACCTCTACCGCGATGCTGTATTCCTATCTGGAATCCTGCGGAGCAAATGTGCTGTATTATATTCCGGATCGTGAAAGGGAAGGCTACGGTCTTAACGTCAACGCAGTCAAAACACTGCACGAGCAGCAGGTCAGCCTGATTGTTACGGTGGATAACGGAATATCGTCGATCGAAGAAGTCGATTACGCGAACAGCCTTTCTATGGACGTTGTGATTACGGATCACCATCGGCCGCGCGCGGAGCTGCCGCGTGCCTGTGCTGTTGTGGACCCTTACCGAAGCGACTGTAAAAGTCTTTATAAAGATTTTTCCGGCGTCGGCGTCGCCTTTAAGCTGATTATGGCTCTGGAAGGGGAAGACTGTGATATAACGGCTCTTCTCGATAATTACGCCGATCTCGTCGCGATCGGGACGATCGGCGATATTGTTCCTCTGACCGGAGAAAACCGCAGCTTTGTCAAAGCGGGACTCAGGATGATTTCCCGTACCGACCGGCTCGGCCTCCGCTCTTTGCTGGAGCAGGCGGGAATGGAAGGGAAAAAACTGTCGTCCGGAAATATTGCCTTTACCATTGTGCCTCGCATCAACGCGACGGGGCGGATCGGTTCCCCCGACAGGGCGGTCCGTCTGCTGTTAACCGAATATCCGGACGAAGCGGGAGAACTTTCCTGCGATATCAATGACGAAAATGAATACCGGCGCCAAATTGAGAGAGAAATATATGAGAAAGCACTGCAGCAGTTAAAGGAACAGCCGCAGCGCCTGTACGACCGTGTTTTGGTCATCGAGGGCGAAAACTGGCACCACGGCGTCATCGGGATTGTTTCTTCCAGAATTACCGAGCAGTTTGGAAAACCGAGTATTATCATTTCTTATTCCGGTGAAGAAGCCAAGGGCTCCGGCAGAAGTATTGAGGGCTTTTCCCTTTTTGAAGCGGTGCGTTCCTGTGACAGACTGCTTACCCGTTACGGCGGGCACCCGATGGCGGCCGGGTTGACGCTGCCGACGGAAAACATTGCCGCGTTCCGGAAAACGATCAATGCTTACGCCGCTTCCCTAGACGGCCCGATGCCGGTTCCCGTTTTGAAAATCGACTGTCTTTTAAAACCGCAGCAGCTGATGCTGGACATCCCCGAATATGTACAGGCGCTGGAACCGTTCGGGATGGGGAATCCGTCGCCGCTCTTTGGTTTGTATCATATGACATTGTCCGACATCACGCCGGTCGGCGGGGGAAAGCATCTGCGCGTAACCGTGAAGCAGGGTACCGCCGCTGTACGCTGCATGAAGTTCGGCACCACGCTGGAGCAGTTCCCGTATTCTCCCGGCGATCTGCTTGACCTTGCGGTCACGCTGGAATCACGGGAATACAACGGAAAAAATACGCTTTCCATCTATATCAAAGATCTGAAACGCTCCGATGTGGATTTGGACGAAGTCATTGCCGGACTTGCACTTTATGAAAAATCCAAAAGAGAAGAACCGTTGTCGCAGGAAGAGCTTTCCGGCCTGATACCGAACCGGAACGAATTTGCCGCCGTTTATCGCGCGGTGCGCGCGGGGAACGGCTTTCATGGGGAAGCGGAAAGCCTTTTGGCGAAAATCAGCTCCGCGCAGATCGGTTTTGGAAAGCTTCTGACAGCACTGGATATCCTTGCCGAGCATCGTCTGATCAAGCTGGAGAAATCCGGCAGTCTCTGTACGGTAGAAATGGTACATACGGAAAAGAAAGTGGATCTGTTCCGTTCCAACATACTGAATCATTTATATTCTCTGGGAAAGGAGGGTGAATCCTATGGCGTGGCCGCTAATGACGTATGACCGTTTGGTCTCTTTAATCAAGGAAAGTGAACATGAATATGACATGGATGTGATAGACCGCGCCTATCAGCTCGCGGTAAAATCCCATGAGGAGCAGAAACGCCTTTCCGGCGCACCCTATATTTCCCATCCTGTTGCGGTTGCGTGCATTCTGGTAGGACTGGGTATGGACACCGAATCCGTTGCCGCCGGTCTTCTGCACGATGTCGTGGAGGATACACCGGTCAATCTGGAGCAATTGAAAAAGAGCTTTGGGGCGGAAATTGCCAACCTGACGGACGGCGTAACAAAGCTCGGCCGTATTCCGTACTCTTCCCGGGAGGAACAGCAGGCGGAAAACCTGCGCAAAATGCTGATCGCCATGGCGGAGGACATTCGGGTCATCATTATTAAGCTGGCCGACCGCCTGCACAATATGCGCACGATTGAATTTATGCCGCCGCAGAAGCAGCGCGACAAGGCGTTGGAAAACATGGAGGTTTACGCCCCGATCGCGCACCGTTTGGGAATCCGGGCCGTGAAAGAGGAACTGGAAGACCTTTCCCTCCGATGTCTGGACCCCGTGGCCTATGAGGAGATTGAAAGCAGCCTTGAGCTGCGAAGCAGCGAGCGGAAAGCCTTTATTGAACGGACAAAAAAGTGTATTTTTGAACGCGTGTCGCCGCTGATTCCCAACGTTTATCTGGAAGGAAGAGTCAAGAGCATCAACGGGATTTTCCGGAAGACGTTTATTCAGGGACGCTCCATGGATGAAATATACGATATCTACGCCGTACGCGTCATCGTCGATACGGTAAACGACTGTTATAACGTTTTAGGCGTTATTCACGACATGTACCGCCCGATTCCGAACCGGTTCAAGGATTATATCTCTACCCCGAAGCCGAATTTATATCAGTCCCTGCACACAACGGTGATCGGGAAGGACGGGATTCCGTTCGAGGTGCAGATCAGAACGTGGGAAATGCATCATACCGCGGAATACGGAATCGCGGCTCACTGGAAATATAAGCTCGGCCTTGGCGGAAAGAGCGGCGATTCGCTGGAACAGCGTCTTGCCTGGATTCGCCAGATGCTGGACAGCCAGAAAGACAGCGGGGACGCGACTGATCTGGTGCGCACCATCAAATCGGATCTGGCTCCGGAGGAGGTCTTTGTCTTTACGCCGAGAGGCGATGTCATTAACCTGCCGTCCGGCTCCACCGTGATCGACTTTGCCTATGCCATTCACAGCGCCGTCGGTAACCGGATGATCGGCGCCAAGGTGGACAAGCGGATTGTACCGATTGATTACAAAGTAAAAACCGGTCAGATCATTGAAGTCCTGACCTCCAAAGAAACCCGCGGGCCCAGCCGTGACTGGCTGAAAATTGTCAAAACAAGCGAGGCCCGCAATAAGATACGTGCCTGGTTTAAGCGTGAGAAGCGCGATGAGAATATCGTTGAGGGAAAAGCGGAGCTGGAACGTGAGTTCAGAAGGAACGGCATTGAAATGAGCGAGTCCGAGCTTGCTGCTCTGCTTGAGAAAATCGGCGCAAAACAGAACTGCGTCACGGCGGACGACGTATATTCCGCCATTGGCTACGGCGGAATCCAGCTTTGGAAAATCATGCCCAAAATCAAAGAAGACTATATGAAGGACAAGCGTCCGCCTGTGGCCGTGCCGGCACAGCCGTCTGCCAAGCAGGCGCCGAAGAAGCCGGTGGGCGGCGTTACGGTCGACGGGATGGACAACTGCCTGATTAAGTTTTCGCGTTGCTGCAACCCCCTGCCCGGAGACGACATCATCGGCTTTATTACCCGTGGCTTCGGCGTTTCCATCCATAAGCGCACCTGTTCCAACGTTCCGCAGAATCTGCAGGACGCGCCCGAACCGGAAAGGTGGATCAGAGCGCACTGGACAGGCGAAGTCAAGGAAGAATTTAAATCCACGCTGGAAATTGTGGCGAACGACCGTTCCGGCCTGCTTGCCGACGTGACCCAGCAGCTTTTCAATATGCATATCTTTATCCATTCGCTCAATTCCAGAGAAACAAAGGACGGCAGCGCCGTGATCTCCGCTACCATCACCATCAACGGCCTCGAGCACCTGAACAGCATCATTAATCGCCTTCAGAATATTGAGGGGATTATTTCCATCAAACGTTCCTGAGAGCGAACCGGATAGCCGGACTGTCGGCAATTATGAAGATACAGGAGGACTTGGACCAGATATGAAAGTAACTAGAATCACCGGCGGGCCGCTGCCCACCAACTGCTATATTCTGACAGATGACGAAACCGGTCTGTCCGCGGTAATCGATCCGGGTTTTGAGGACCCGAGACTGACGGAGGCGGTTCTGGCCGCGGGCAAGGAGAATGTCAAAGCCATTTTGTTAACTCACGGGCATTTCGATCATATTATGGGGGTAAGTTCTTTAAAACGGCTGACGGGTGCTAAAATCTATCTCTATTCCGACGATATGCTGTTTACTTCAGACAATTCCCTGAACTTGTCCACCATGGTCGCTCCGCTGGGAGCGGAGCCCTTTACGGCGGACGTCGCGCTGAACGACGGCGATACGATAAAGCTTGGCAGCCTGAAAATCCGTGTGATGCATACGCCCGGACATACGATCGGCAGCTGCTGCTATCTTGTGGGGGATGTTGTTTTTACAGGAGATACGCTGATGAAATGCAGCTGCGGCAGAACGGATTTCCCGACCGGAAGCTACCCGCAAATGATGGACTCCCTGAAAAAGCTTGAAAATCTCGAAGGGGATTATCATGTTTACCCGGGACACGAAGGAGAAACGACGCTGGAATACGAAAGAAAAAACAATCCGTATATGGGGAACGGCGTCTTATGATTTTGATGATCGACGGACACTCGTTCCATTACGAAATGGAAAATCTCTGCCGCGTCTTTTTTCCTTATCAAAAAATTAAAGTGGTTTCCGAATTGCCCGCCGACGGTCAGGACGACTTGCTTGTTTATACCGGGCTGAAGGCATTGCCTCAAGCGCTGAAGATTTCCGTGCGCGTGAAGCTCGGCTCCTACGAGGGTGAAGATTCGGATACGCTCGCTTTATCGGGAGGCGTTCAGCAGAAGGACAGCGAGCGCCGTATGGCGGTTATGCTGTTCCGCCTTCTGACGCGGTACTGCGGCTTTACCCCGAAGTGGGGTATCCTGACGGGAGTCAGGCCGGTAAAGCTGCTGCGCCGCCTGATTGCCGAAAAGGGGGAACAGGAAGGGCTGGATTATTTTCGGAACGAGCTTCTTGTGTCCGGCGCCAAAACGGAATTAAGCCTTCTGACCATGCGCGGGGAAGAGAAGATTCTGGCACAGTCCCGACCGGAATCCTTCAGCCTGTATGTTTCCATTCCTTTCTGCCCGACACGCTGCTCTTACTGCTCTTTTGTTTCGTCGTCGGTGGAAAAAACGGCAAAGCTGATTCCGCAGTATCTGACTCTTCTTTGCGAAGAAATCCGACATACCGCGAAAGTAGCCGCTGGCCTGAAGCTGCGGCTGGAGTCCGTCTACATCGGCGGGGGAACGCCCACGACTCTGTCCGCACAGCAGATGGAGGTCCTTCTGACCGCTATCCGCGACAGCTTTGACTTGTCGGCCTGCCGTGAGTTCACCGTGGAAGCGGGCAGGCCGGACACCATTGACGGTGATAAGCTGGACGCAATGAAAAGGCGCGGGGTTACGCGCATCAGCATCAATCCGCAGACGCTGAACGACGAAGTGCTCAAAGCAATCGGCCGCCGCCACACGACCGCCCAGACCCTTTCAGCTTTTGCGCTGGCACGCGAACACGGCTTCGGCAATATCAATATGGATCTGATTGCGGGACTGCCGCAGGATACGGTGGAGAGCTTTCTGTCCACTTTGGATGAAGTGATCCGCCTTGCCCCGGAAAGCGTTACGGTCCACACGCTTGCCCTGAAGCGTTCGGCCAGGATTTTTCAGGAGGGAAGCGAGCCCTTTGTAAGCGGCGCACAGGCGTCGGAAATGCTGGATTACGCTGACAACCGGCTGCTTTTACACGGATATTTGCCGTATTACCTTTACCGGCAGAGCCGGATGGTGGGCAATTTGGAAAATACCGGATGGGCGAAGCCCGGTTTTGAAAGTCCGTACAATGTTGTGATTATGGATGAATCCCAGACAATTCTCGCCTGCGGCGCGGGTGCCGCTAGCAAGATCAAAGACTCGTACTCGGACGGGCTTACCCGTATTTTTAACTTTAAATATCCCTATGAATATATCAATCGCTTTGAGGAAATGATTATTAGAAAAGATCAGGTGAAAACTGTTTATGAGCAATTTCGTGGAGTATCAGAACGAGCTCAGTAAGATCAATACCACGGCATCCACACAACCGGAAGCTTTTGTTATGCGGACAGAAGATGCCTATCACCAGAGCATTCGAAAGATAGCCAGAACCATTGCCGGACAAAAGCAAAACTGCAGGCTGATTATGCTTTCCGGCCCGTCCAGCAGCGGAAAAACAACCACCTCGAATCTTTTGAAAAACGCATTTCAGTCGATCGGAATCGGCTCCACCATCATCTCTCTGGACGATTTTTACCGCGGGGAGAGGCAGGCTCCGGTGCTTGCCAACGGGCAGCACGATTATGAGTCCGTGGATGCGCTGGATGTTCCCGATATTGAAAGGTGCCTTCTTTCCCTGATTGAGAACCGTCAATGTACGATGCCGGTTTTCAATTTTGAAGTCCACATGCCGTATCCGCATAGACGCCATGTGTCTTTGCGCGAGCACGACATTGCCATTGTGGAGGGAATCCACGCGCTGAATCCGGTTTTTATCGACAAGCTTCCTCAAGAGGATGTATGTAAAATCTATATCAGTGTGAAGCAGGGAATTCACGAAGGGAGCAAACAGCTGTTTGACGCGAACGAAATGAGGCTGGTGCGAAGAATTGTAAGGGATTACAATTTTCGGGGCGCTAAACCGGTACGGACGCTGGAAATGTGGCCGACGGTGATGGACGGGGAGAGGAAATACATTAAACCCTACCGCAGCGGCGCCGATTACACCATCAATTCGCTGCATACCTATGAAACCTGTGTGCTGGCAAACCAGGCCATCCCTCTTCTGAAAACCGTTTCACCCGGTTGCCGGCAGTACCCTTTAACGGAGAAACTCGTCGAAAGCCTTGAGAAGTTTACTCCGATCAACAGTGAATTCGTTCCCCGGGATTCCATTATCCGCGAGTTCATCGGCGGCGGGATATATTGATTAATTTTATTGCAATTCCTCTGCCGTTGGAATATAATTTTAGTAAGAAAACCTAATAAAAGGAGTGTGCTATTATGGGACTGTTTGAAGATGTCGTTGTCAACGCGAAGTCCGCGGTGAATGTTGTGGGCAAAAAAGCAGGTCAGTTTGTTGATGTCTCTAAGCTTAGAATAAACGCTGCCGATCTGAACAACGAAATTGCAAAGCGTTTTGAATCGCTTGGCAGAACGGTTTATGAAGCCAAAAAGACCGATAACGACTCGTCTGACCTTGTCAGTGAATGCATTACCGCAATAGATGATTTATATGAGCAGCTTGACGCTGTCAATGAGCAGCTGGTCGCCATGCGCGCCAGAATGGTTTGCCAGAACTGCGGTGAGGAAAATCCGCAGAACGCGGATTACTGCAGTAAATGCGGCCATAAGCTTTCGGAGGACTGAGATCGTTTGGCATTTATGAAAAAGAGGGGGCGTAGCACCCCTCTTTTTCAATGTCCGGAACAATGTTCATATTATTTTAACTTATTTAGTATACTATTTATTATGAGATATTGTGTGCAACAGAAGTTTCTTCCTTCCGTCCTGACTGTGGGAAAAGGGCGCTTGTTGTTTATAGATAAAAATTATATGATTACTTTGGAATGGATGTGTCGCAATGGAAAATAAAAGAACCGCGGCCGTTGGCAAGCAGAGCTTTTTACACGGCGCTTTAATCCTGATGGTAGCGATTGCCCTGGTAAAGATTATCGGAGCATTGTTTAAAATTCCGCTTGCTTGGATACTGACACCCGTCGGTAACGGCTATTTTGGAAATGCGTATTCTCTGTATTTTCCGATTTTCAGCCTTGCCACGGCGGGTTTTCCGATCGCCATTTCCCGGCTTGTATCTGAAAACTCTGCCCGGGGCCGGTACCGCGACATCCGACAAATCCATACGGTTTCCATAAAGATCTTTCTGTTTCTCGGCATTGTGGCTTTTTCCATTATGTTTTTCGGGGCGAAGCCCTATGTTTCCTACGCGGTCGGAAACAATCCTCAAAACGCGCTTCCCGCGATTTACGCTCTTGCTCCGGCGATCCTCTTCAACAGCCTGATGGCGATTTACCGGGGATACTATGAGGGTCTCCGCAACATGTATCCCACCGCGATCTCCGAAATCGTGGAAGCGCTGTGCAAGCTGATTTTCGGCCTTGCCATTGCGTCGATGATTATTCAGTCCGGATTGAAGGAATTCGCGGCGAGCGGTACGGTTTACGGCGTGAAGATGGTTTCGGCGGAATATGCGAAGATCGCTACGCTCCCTTACGCGGCCGCGGGGGCGATTTTCGGCGTTACCATCGGTTCCGTGTTCGGGTTCCTCTATCTTTTTATTTACCACAAAAGGCACAGCGACGGAATCACGAAAGAGATGCTTCGCGCGTCCCCCCGCCCACTGCCCATGAAATATACGACCGTTCGCCTGATTAAAACGGCCATTCCGATTGCGCTGGGTTCGCTTGCGGTCAATCTTTCCACCTTTATTGACAGTACGTTCCTGCAGAAGCGCATCAATGATATCATGTCGGAGCATTCCCAGGTGCTGATCGGCATGTACGCAAACGTGATGCCGGACTCCGTCATCAAGCTCAACAATGTACCTACTTTTCTGTTTGGCTGCTTTTCCAACGCCTCGACCCTGTTTATGCTGGTGCCCGCTATTACGCAGGCGTTCGGCGTCAGCGCTCTTCCGAACGTCACGGAAGCCTGGACAGGCGGAAATCCAAAAAAAATCAAGCGAAGCATTGAATCGGTTCTTCGAATTGTGGCAATGCTAACCATACCGGCAGGATTGGGGCTTTCCGTGCTCGCCACGCCGATCGCGACGTTGCTGTACGGTTCTCAGAACGCGCCCACGGTCATCGGCAGAATCCTGGTTCTGTTGGGGCTTGGCGCGATTTTCGCGGCGATGAGCACGCCGATCAACAGCATGCTTCAGGCGGTGGGCCGAGTGGATATTCCCGTAAAACTGCTGGCTGTCGGTCTGGCAATTAAGCTTGTTTTAAACTATACGCTGGTCGGAATTCCTGAAATCAACGTGATGGGCGCGGGGACAGGGACTCTGGTGTGCTATATTTTTATTATGGTTTTCGCCCTGTTCTTCCTTTGCCGGGAAGCAAAGATCACGATCAACTTTGTGAGAATATTCCTCAAGCCGCTGCTGGCTTCCGTCATCTGCGTATCGGCCGCGTTTTTTATTCAGAAGGCGGGTGCAATGCTCGGACTGGAAAAGATCGCGACCCTGCTGGCCATCGCTGCTGCGGGAGTAATTTATGTGATCTGCATGCTGTGGTTTAAGGCTTTGAATGCGAACGATATGCTGATGCTTCCAAAAGGACAAAAAATTGTGAAAATACTTGAAAAACATAATTGGATAAGGTAAAATGATAGCAGTTTATCCGATACTTTCTTTCACAGGAGATATTTGTTTTGGATTTTCAGTTCAAGGAAAAATACAGCATGCAGGATTTGTTGGATATCATGGCAATTCTCCGTTCTCCGGGGGGCTGTCCGTGGGACAGGGAACAGACACATCAAAGTATTCGGAATTGTTTTATTGAAGAGACTTATGAGGCTGTCGAGGCAATTGACAACGAGGATACGGAGCTTTTAAAGGAAGAATTGGGCGACGTCCTTCTTCAGGTATTGTTTCATTCTCAGCTTGAAAAGGAAACCGGCCGTTTTGATTTTTCAGATGTGGTGGACGGGATTGCCCAAAAGATGATTATCCGTCATCCCCATGTTTTTGGCAGCACGGTCGTCAACAGTTCCGACGAGGTTCTTGTCAACTGGGACGCGATCAAAAAGGAAACCAAAAATCAGGCAACCCAGACGGAAGTTCTGCAAAGCGTCTCGAAAGCCTTGCCCGCTTTGATGCGAAGCGCCAAGGTGCAGCATAAGGCCGCAAAGGTCGGGTTTGACTGGCCCGATATTTCCGGCGCGCTTGATAAGGTTGCGGAAGAAACCTGTGAATTAAGGGAAGCGATAGACCATGGAAGCTGGGAAGACCGCGTGGAAGAATTGGGTGACCTTTTATTCTCTGTCGTGAATGTTTCGCGGTTTTTAGAAGTGGAGCCTGAGCAGGCCTTAAGCTTTTCCTGTGATAAGTTTATCTCGCGTTTTCAGAAAATGGAACAGCTTGCAAATGAACGCGGGGCCGATATGGCTTCTTTGTCGCTGGAACAGCTTGATTCTCTTTGGAATGAGGCTAAGACAAATTAATCATTCTCAGCTTTCTGCTGTTGAATAATAATAAAAAAACGGAGGTCAAATATTATGAACAAAACAGAATTAATTGCTGCTGTTGCTGAAAAGGCAGGTATGTCCAAAAAAGATGCCGATAATGCTGTCAATGCAATGATTGACACAATCGTTAAAGCTGTTTCCGAAGATGAAAAAGTCCAGATCGTTGGTTTTGGTACGTTTGAAGTACGCAGCCGCAGTGAGAGACAGGGCCGTGACCCGAGGACAAACTCTCCCATTACGATTCCCGCTTCCAAAGTTCCTGCTTTTAAGGCGGGCAAAGCATTTAAGGACGCTACAGCTAAATAAAATAAAACAATTCCCATAAAAGGCTGTAACTGACTATGACGTTACAGCCTTTTGTTTATTTAGAAAGGGTTATACTATGCGATTGGACAAATATCTGAAAATATCCCGTATCATTAAGCGTCGCACAATCGCGAACGAAGCCTGTGACGCCGGCCGGGTGCTTGTGAACGGAAAACCGGCCAGAGCCTCCTACGACGTAAAGGTGGACGATATTCTGGAGCTACAGCTGGGTTCGCGCAGCGTAAAGGCGCAGGTGCTCAGTGTAAACGAATACGCGAAAAAGGAAGAGGCCGCGGAAATGTACCGCGTTCTGTCGGATGGACCCGCGAACCTTTAAGTATATGTCCTTCCATTTATGCATACAAATTGGTATGAATGAATAGGAGGGTCTTGAAATGGCTGAAGAAAAAAAGTCTGTAAAAGCACCGCACAGCCTGATCCTTGAAAACCGTCGCGCGCTGACCGCCACCGGTGTTTCCAATGTTGACAGCTTTGACGAACAGACCATTGTTGCGTACACCGACTTAGGCCAGCTGATTATTAAGGGAACAAAGCTGCAGATCAATAAATTGAATATTGAAACCGGCGAACTGACCTTGACCGGCGATATTAACGCCATGTCCTATGCTGAAAATCAGCTTTCGGGCGGCTTTTTCTCGAGGCTGTTTAAATAGGGGAGTGAGGCTATTTGAATTTATCTCTCACTGCCCAGCTACAGGGGTTTGTCATTGCGATTGCTGCCGGTGTATTTCTGGGCGCGTATTATGATATTTTCCGCATCTTTCGCACCGTATTTCAGTCGGAGCGCCGCGCCGTGTTTTTTCAGGATTTGTTCTATATGGTCACGGCGGCGTTTGTTACCTTCTTGCTTGCCTTGGGCGTCAATTATGGAGAAGTAAGGTTTTATATTCTGGCGGGGGAAGGAATCGGGTGGTGCCTGTATTATTTGACGGTAGGCACGGTAACCTACCGTGTGTTTCGGTTGATAGCGAAAATCGTCCGAAAGTTCATGATTATTCCTATTGAGAAATTACTTGCTAAAATCTCTCATTTGCTTCTCTCTGTTCTGAAGAAAATTGGTAAGAATACAAAAATAGTCGCGTCAAATCTGAAAAAACGCTTGAAACATCACCGTGAAATAGTGTATAATCATTTCAAAGCAAAGCCTGAACGGAAAAAGAAAGAGAAGCGGAAAAAGACAGCAAAGCTTAGGAGGCGCCGCTGAGTTATGAAGGTTATCAAGAAAAAAAAGCAAAAGGGCAGTTTTTTGCTGCGCACGGCTATCTTTGCTTTTGCAATCTATACGATTGTTGCGCTTGTTAATCAACAGGTTCAGATCAGCCAGAAACGTCAGGAGCTTGCAGCCGTTAAGCAGAAGATCGTCATTCAGCAGGTGAAAAATGAGGACATAAAACATGCTCTGAGCACAGGCGCAAATGGCAACAGCGATTATATTGAACGCGTTGCGCGCGAAAGCCTGAATTTTGCCAAGCCGGGAGAACGTGTTTTTGTTAATATTGCGGGGAATTAATCGCTCTATTATTAAGGAGGAAATCACTTACATATGCAGCTTGAGGTAGGAACGATCCTGGAAGGAAAAGTTACGGGAATTACAAAATTCGGCGCTTTTGTAGAGCTGCCGGGCGGCAGAACCGGTATGGTGCACATTTCGGAAGTCGCCCCCACCTTTGTTAAGGAAATACGCGACTTCGTGACTGAAAACCAAATGGTGAAGGTTAAGGTAATGAGCATCAGCGAAGACGGGAAAGTCAGCCTTTCTATGAAAAAGGCAATTCCACCCGCACCGCGAAGCCATGCTCCCGCTCCACGCGTATCCAGACCGGGAAGCTACGAGTGGCAGGGCAGGAGGAGCGAAGCGACAAGCTTTGAGGATATGATGTCCAAGTTCAAGCAGACAAGTGATGAAAAGATGTCGGATCTGAAAAGATGTGTGGAGTCAAAGCGCGGTGGCTTTTCCAAGCACGGCGGTTCCGGCCAGTCGAAATAATTTGAGCGGAGTGTACGCACTCCGCTTTTTTGTTGGAGGAAAAACAATGCTGATCATTCATGCGAAAATTTATACGATGGCGGGCAAAGTCATAGAAGACGGCTGGGTTCGCACAAAAGGCGATAAAATCGATTCTTTGGGCTCCGGCTCCGTACGGCCCGGACAGGATGAGGAGGTCCTCGACGTTCAGGGAGCAGGGGTTTATCCGGGCTTTGTGGACGCGCACACGCATCTCGGCATGTGGGAGGACGGTCTTACTTTCGAGGGGGATGACGGAAATGAGGAAACAGATCCCGTTACGCCGCAGCTGCGCGCCATTGACGCGATCAATCCAATTGACCGCTGCTTCAGCGAGGGTCTTGCCGCCGGCGTTACGACGGTTGTGACCGGCCCCGGCAGCGCCAACCCGGTCGGCGGTCAGCTCGCCGCGATTAAGACCTGCGGGGGACGGATCGATGACATGCTTGTGAAAGCACCCGTTGCTATTAAAATGGCGCTGGGGGAAAATCCGAAATCCGTGTATCACGGAAAAAATCTTGCCCCCTCCACAAGGATGGCAACAGCCTCCCTGATTCGCGAGGAGCTTTTTAAGGCGCAGCGGTATCAGAAGGATTTGGAGCGTTCGGAGACCGACGAGGACTTTGACGCACCTGAATTCGATATGAAGTCCGAAGCATTGCTTCCCGCTCTCAGGGGCGAAATAGAGGTGCATTTCCACGCGCACCGCGCCGATGATATTTTTACCGCTATCCGCATTGCCAAAGAATTTCACCTGAATTACGTGATTGTCCACGGTACGGAGGGGCACTTGATTGCGGATTCGCTGGTAAAGGACGGCGTACGGGTGCTGGCCGGTCCCTTCCTTTGTGACCGCTCTAAACCGGAGTTGAAAAATTTAACGCCGCAAAACCCGGGAATTCTCGCAAATGCGGGTATCCTTACCGCGATTATCACCGATCATCCCGTTGTTCCGCTGCAGTATCTTCCGACCTGTGCGGCGCTTGCCGTGCGCGAGGGAATGCGCTATGAGGATGCTTTAAAGGCGATTACCATCAACCCCGCGAAAATCTGCGGAATTGACGGCAGGGTGGGTTCGATTGAACCCGGAAAAGACGCGGATATGGTCGTCTTTGACGGCAATCCGCTCGAAATGACTTCCAAACCGAACTATGTGATCGCCAACGGAATCATTCGATGAGGGAACGCGTATGAGAGAGATTACTGTTTCACAGATTACCGAAGCGCTGAAAAAGCTTTTTATTGACGCGAACCGCGTTTTGCCGAAGGACCTTGAAAGCTGTATCGCCGCTGCCTCGGAGAAGGAAACGTCCCCAATCGGTAAGGCCGTTCTGTGCGATTTGTGCGAAAATATGAATGCCGCGCGCGAGCTTGAAATCCCCATCTGTCAGGACACGGGCATGGCTGTGGTTTTTGCTGAAATTGGGCAGGAGGTTCACCTGACCGGCGGTTCGTTTGAGGACGCCGTCAACGAAGGGGTGCGTCAGGGCTATCTCGAAGGCAGGCTGCGCTGTTCGGTGGCCGCGGACCCTATCCGCAGGGGAAATACGGGGGACAACACGCCCGCCGTCATCCATCTTCGCTTGGTTCCCGGGGACAAGCTTATGATTACCGCGGCTCCGAAAGGCTTCGGCAGTGAAAATATGAGCCGTATCAAAATGTTTACCCCGTCCGCGGGCGTGGATGAAATCATCGATTTTGTCGCGGAAACAGTTCGGGCCGCGGGCGGGAACCCATGTCCGCCGGTTGTTTTGGGAGTGGGCGTCGGCGGCGATTTTGAAAAATGCGCGCTGTTGGCAAAGCTCGCGCTCTGCCGTCCGGTTTCACAGCGGAATTCCGATCCGTTTTACGCAGATCTGGAGAAGCGGATGCTCGAAAGGGTCAATGAGCTGAACGTAGGCCCTCAGGGTTTTGGCGGGATTACAACGGCTCTTGCGGTGAACATAGAGCAGTTTCCCACTCACATTGCCGGGCTGCCGGTAGCGGTCAACGTAGGTTGTCACGTGACCCGTCACAAGAAAATTACCATTTAAATTTCCTGACGCTTTTATTTGCCGTATGATTATGGTATATTATAGGTAGTCGATATTCTTTTTTAAGAATAGAAAAAGGAGATGTTCATATGAAGATTACTGTTACTGGCAGGAAGGTCAATCTAAGGGATAATTTTAAGGAGTTGGCTGCAAAGAAGCTGTCGCGCTTTGACAGGGTTTTCGATGAAGACGCGCAGGCCAATGTGGTGGTAACGCTGGAAAGGAACCGCCAGACGGTCGAAATTACGATTAAGTCGCGGGGAATGATTTATCGTGCGGAAGCAACGGACTTTGAGATGAACGATGCGTTGGACCAGGTGATCAGCGCGCTGGGCAGACAAATCCGTAAAAATAAGACAAGGCTTGAGAAAGAAATCCATTCTGCCGCACTCGACCAATATGTACAGAATTATCTGCATACCGCCGAAGAGGACGACAGCGAATATAAAATCGTGCGTACCAAGCACTTTTTTGTAAAGCCTCTCAGTACGGAGGAAGCGATTCTTCAGATGAATTTGCTTGGTCATCAGTTCTTTATGTTCCGTGACGAGCAAAGCGGAGAAATTAATGTGGTTTATAAGCGCAAGGACGGGAATTACGGATTACTGGAGCCGGATTCGGAATAATAGAATATTCGCACCCGCGTTGTTTTGGTGAAAAACACGGTGCCTGATAGAGAATAGTTTTCTATAACGATTGGGGCTGCGTACTGTCGCAGCTCCATATTTTAATTTTGGAGTGGAATATGGATCATTTTAAATTGGTATGCCCCTGCCTTCTCGGGGTGGAAGGCCTTGTGGCGGAAGAACTGCGCGCAATGGACGCGAAAAATGTGGAGCCCCAGAACGGACGGGTCGTTTTTGCCGGCTCCGACGAAATGCTTGTCCGGGCAAATCTTTGGTCGCGTTACGGGGAACGAGTGCTTGTGCAGATGGGAAATTTTCGGGCGCTCAGCTTCGAGGAGCTCTTTCAGGGGGTAAAAGCCTTGCCGTGGGAGCGGTGGATCGGGAAAAACGACCGTTTTCCGGTCAAGGGGCGCAGCCTGAATTCCAAGCTGTCCAGCGTTCCCGACTGCCAGTCCATCATCAAAAAAGCGATTGTGGAGCGTTTGAAGCAAAAGTACCATGTCGGCTGGTTCGAGGAGACAGGAACGCTTTATCAGGTCCAGTTCCTGATCATGAAAGACCAGGTCAACATCATGATCGATACCTCCGGAGAGGGGCTTCACAAACGGGGATACCGTGCGAGTTCCACGGAGGCGCCGATTAAGGAGACGCTTGCCGCCTGTATGGTGCATCTTTCCCGCGTGCGGCACGACGCGAATTTTATCGACCCGTTTTGCGGTTCCGGTACGCTTTTGATCGAGGCCGCCATGTACGCGCTGAATATCGCCCCGGGCCTGCAGCGTCATTTTTCCGCCGAACGCTGGGACTGTATCGATAAGACCCTTTGGCAAAAGGAAAAGGTACGCGCGCAGAGTATGGTTTTGCGCGACGCTCCGTTTACCGCTCACGGCTACGATATTGACGGGGCGGCGGTCACGCTCACGCTGGAAAACGCGAAAAAGGCCGGGGTTATTTCCCAGATTCACGCGGAAAAACGGGGGATAGAGGATTTCACGCCGGTGGGCGAATACGGCTGCGTGATCTGTAATCCTCCCTATGGGGAGCGCCTTTTGGACATGCGTCAGGCGGAAGAGCTTTATAGGACCATGGGCAGCGTTTTTGAACAAAGGCATGGATGGAGCTACTCCATTATCAGCCCGGACGAGACCTTTGAAGAATGTTACGGCCGCAAGGCTGACCGGCGCAGAAAGCTTTACAACGGCATGATTAAATGCCAATACTACATGTATTTCAAATAACATTCCTCAAATCATTCCAGCTGGAGGCTATCATGCGGTACGTATTTATTGTGAATCCCGTCGCCGGTAAAAAAAATGCTTATGATACCGTGTTTTCTCCTATCCGCGAATATCTGGAGGCGAACGGAATCGAATTTTCGTGTTATGTCACCGAGAGGCCGAAGCATGCCACCGAGCTTGCGGAAACAGAGAGCGGAAAAGGGGATGCGGTCCGGATTTACGCTATCGGAGGAGACGGGACGCTGAGCGAGACAGCGGCCGGTGCGATCGGGAGAAAGAATGCCGAGGTGGGAATTTTTCCCTGCGGTTCCGGCAATGACTATGTCAAAACTTTTGGGGACTCCACGAACTTTTTATCCTTAAAAAAGCAGTTGAAAGCACACTCCCGCCCTGTGGATATGATTCATTCCAACGGGCAGTATTCCATTAACCTTTGTTCCGTGGGACTGGACGCCAGGGTCGCTTTTGAAATGGTGAAATTCAAGGACATTCCCTTTATCAGCGGGCCCATGGCCTATAATTTGGCTCTTGCAAAAGTACTGATCGGCAAGCTGGGCGAGCGGCTGGAGATTTTGATCGACGGAGGAAAAAGGTTTGACGGTACTTATCTGTTCGCTCTGGCCGGCAGCGGAAAGTATTACGGAGGGGGCTTTTGCGGCGCGCCGCAGGCCGTTCCGGACGACGGGCTGCTGGATTTTGTGCTGATCCAAAAGCCGCCCCTGTATCAAATCCCGCCGCTGATTAAAATTTACAAGAACGGCGAACATCTGAAATCCAAAAAATTCAAAAAGCTCCTGACGTTTTGCCGGGGAAAGAGGATGGAAATCACAGCGCCGAATCTGGCCGTTGCCAACTTTGACGGCGAGTGCGCCGTAATCAGAAGCCTCCGTTTTGAGGTGGTCCCGAACGCGGTTAATTTTATTGTCCCGGTTTAAAAATCCAAAAAATTCACAATAATTGTAAATAATTTATGAAATCGCAGATTTTTAGAAAAAAGCACTTGATTTTCAGAACATAAGTATATAAAATATATCTTAGCACTCGAGAGATGTGAGTGCTAAAACAAATCAATTATTTGAAGGAGGACATATTATGACTATTAAACCACTGGCAGACAGAATTTTAATTAAGATGGAAGAAGCCGAGGAGACCACAAAGAGCGGTATCCTTCTTGCCGGCTCCGCAAAGGAAAAGCCGCAGATTGCGGATGTGATCGAGGTAGGCCCCGGCGGCGTCGTGGACGGCAAGGAAATTAAAATGTATGTGAAAAAGGGCGACAGAATCATAACAAGCAAGTATTCCGGAACCGAAATCAAGATCGACGGTGAGGAATTTACCATCGTTCGCCAGAGCGATGTTCTTGCAGTTGTAGAGTAATTGACAGAAATCATAAATTGATATTGGAGGAAATAAAAGATGGCTAAACAGATTATTTATGGCGAGGATGCCAGAAAAGCGCTTTTAAGCGGTATTAATCAGCTTGCAGATACAGTAAAAATCACCCTTGGCCCGAAGGGCAGAAACGTCGTTCTCGACAAAAAATTCGGCGCTCCCCTCATTACCAACGACGGTGTTACTATTGCCAAAGAAATCGAGCTGGAAGACGCTTTTGAAAACATGGGTGCTCAGCTTGTTAAGGAAGTCGCGACAAAGACAAACGACGTTGCCGGCGACGGTACCACCACGGCGACTCTGCTTGCGCAGGCCATTATCCGCGAGGGCATGAAAAACGTAACCGCTGGCGCCAACCCGATGGAGGTCCGCAAGGGGGTACAGAAGGCCGTTGACGCTGCCGTGAAATCTTTGGCGGATCATTCCAAAAAGGTTTCCGGTTCCGAGGATATCGCTCGTGTTGCAACGATTTCCGCTTCCAGCGATTTTATCGGCAAACTGATTTCCGAAGCGATGGAGAAAGTAACCTCCGACGGTGTCATTACAGTAGAAGAGTCCAAAACCGCCGAAACATATTCCGAGGTCGTAGAAGGCATGATGTTCGACCGCGGCTATATTACCCCGTATATGGTAACAGACACGGAAAAAATGGAAGCCGTTATTGATGACGCATATATTTTGATTACAGACAAGAAGATTTCCAATATCCAGGAAATCCTTCCGCTTCTGGAAAAGATCGTACAGTCCGGCAAGAAGCTGGTCATCATCGCAGAGGACATCGAGGGCGAGGCTCTCACCACCCTGATCCTAAACAAACTGCGCGGCACCTTTACCTGTGTCGGTATAAAGGCTCCGGGCTTTGGTGACAGAAGAAAAGATATGCTCCGCGATATCGCCGTTTTGACAGGCGGTCAGGTTATTTCCGAAGAGCTTGGACTGGAGCTCAAGGAGACCACGATTGAGCAGCTCGGCCGTGCGCGTCAGGTAAAGGTGGACAAAGAGAACACCATTATTGTCGACGGTGCCGGCGATAAGGATGAGATCAAAGCAAGGGTCTCCCAGATCCGTTCCCAGATCGGGACCACAACCTCCGACTTCGACCGTGAGAAGCTGCAGGAGCGTCTTGCCAAGCTTTCCGGCGGCGTAGCTGTTATTAAAGTCGGCGCGGCCACCGAAGTGGAAATGAAAGAGCAGAAGCTCCGCATTGAAGATGCTCTTGCCGCAACAAAGGCAGCTGTGGAAGAAGGTATCGTAGCAGGCGGCGGCGTTGCCCTGCTGAACACCTGTAAGGCTGTGGAGAAGGTTGTTGAGGAGAGCGAAGGCGACGCAAAGACCGGCGCCAAGATTATTCTGAAAGTGCTTGAGGAGCCGATCCGTCAGATCGCCGCAAACGCAGGACTTGAAGGCTCTGTGATCGTGGAACACATCAAGAATGCCGACAAGATTGATTACGGCTTCAACGCTCTTACCGAGGAGTACGGCGATATGATTTCCTCCTTCGGTATTGTGGATCCGACCAAGGTAACGCGTTCCGCACTGCAGAACGCGGCTTCCGTAGCGGCTATGGTGCTCACTACGGAATCTCTGGTAACGGACAAAAAAGAGCCCGCTGCCGCTCCCGCTATGCCGGCTGACCCGGGCATGGGCGGTATGTATTAATTGTAAACAACCGTATTTCAAAAGGACGGACGCTGAAAAGCGCCCGTCCTTTTGTTGTATTACGAACCCTTCCGCTGTATTTACAGCAATTCCATCTCAGTTTGAGAGACAAAACTCGTTCTTCCCCCGACGAAAGCGGGGGAAGAACGGAACCTTGTTGCAGAATCAACTGGAAACGCTGTAGCGTAACTATTAAGCAAATTCCTATTTGTACTTGACAAGTCCTTGCTTTCATAGTAACATGAAGTTAACTTCATAATTGCGGAGGAAATCATGAAAACAAGAGTAAAAGAGTTGCGAAACAAAACAAATTTAACACAGCAGCAATTAGCAGATTTGGTTTATGTTTCTTCCCGTACGATTATTTCAATCGAAAAGGAGCAGTACAGCCCTTCCCTGATGCTGGCGTACCGCATGGCGGAGGTGTTTGAAACGACGGTGGAGGATTTGTGCTGTCTGAAGGAAAACAGGGAATTGGAGGATCAACAGCGTAAGGATTTATAATCATTTTCCTCGTGGAAATAAGCATAGCCTTTTTGATTATCACACCAGTCACCTTTGTTTTGAAAATCGGTGCCAAGCTTTATTATGAAAGACATTTATAAAAACAGGAGGATATCATGCGCATTTATAATAGGAAGAGATTTTCGGCGGGTGTTCTATACTTTATATTAGGCATAACACTGCTGACACTTGGTTTTTTGAAGGGTTTTGACACGAAAAGCATTATCTTAGGCGTTTTAATGCCATTGATTGGAATTGGAGAGGTATACGTTAGTACCAACCGGATAGCGGCCAAGCAGGCAAGGCTTGAGGAAACGGACGAACGAAACCGGCAGGTTTCGTTTACATCTACCCATCAGGCTTTTCATATAGCACAAAATATTATCTTTGTTCTCATGCTTTTCTTCCTGATTTTAGGAGCAAAACAGGAAGTACCGCTTTTTATGGGTGTTGGACTGGGGTTTGCATTTTCATTTTCCATCATGATGTTTTCAGATATTTTTTCTTCTTTATATTATGAAAAGCATATGTGAGAAAGAAAAATAAGAATGGCTCGGAAAATCCCTGTCTGCTTTTTCCTCTTCCAATGTCGTTGCCCTCCCTGTCGGCAATGGCATTTTACGGAAACGCTGACCAAGAGGATAAGACCCTTTGGCTTTCCCCGCAACAAACAGCGATATGCCTGCCTCTTGGCAGCATATCGCTGTTTGTTGTCAGAAACTTATTATGTTACTTGACAGATACATCGAATTACTATACTATATAATTACTATATATAGAGGTGCGTTATAATTGGCGAGGTGTGATAATGAATAATAAGTTAAAAAGGATTTATGTTCCGATGACTGAAACCGGATTCTATATTTTGTATTGTCTCCAAAATGAAATGCATGGCTATAACGTCATGCAAAGAGTAAAGCAAATGACAAGCGGTGAAATCGTTATCAGTGCAGGTACAATGTATGGGAGTCTTTCAAAAATGGAAAAAGATGGCCTCATTCAGTTCACAAAAGAAGAAGGCAACAGAAAATTATATATCATTACAGAATTTGGCTATGAAATTTTGAATCTTGAGCTTAGACGGATCGAACGTTTATATAGGAACAGCAAAGGAGAGAAATGGTAAATGGAGCACCGGCTTATCAAAACGACATTTTATATCAGTGAATTTTTTGAAGAAGAAAAATGGTTGGAATTTCAGCATAAATCCGGTTGGAAATTTATAAAAACAGACGGCAAAACATATGAGTTTGCAAAATGTGCGAAAGAAGATTGGGTGTATCAGTTAGACTTTAAAACATCAGACATTCCAGAAAAAGACTATTTACAAATATACTCTGATTATGGTTGGGAATTTATCCAGCATTATAAACACTGGTTTTACTTTCGCAAAAAGAAAACAGAGGACAATGGAGATTATTCTATTTTTAGCGATACGGAATCAAAAATTGAGATGTGCCAAAGGGTAATCAAAGGAAGGCTTTTCAGAAATATACTCTTGCCGCTGCTGTTTTTGACAGTTGCTTATTCCTTTGCTGCTTGTTTCATTGATCAGAGTCTTTGGAAACCATGGCTGCGTTCTGTTATAGGATTTTGCTATTTCATCAGCATCGCTTATGTTTTTACACATCATGTAAATCAATATAAAAGGATCAAAAGAAAAATTAAGAAGTTGAAAAACAACTAAATGCCGGTGAAGACATAGGCCTTTGCCCCAGATGAAAAACCGCGGATTGACCGGTGGATATTTTCTTATCCGCGGACCGGCCAAGCAAGAGCCGGCCCGGCTCACCCAGTCACAATACGGTCCGGGGGGATGGACTTATCCGTCCGGTAAAAAGCGGGCTAAAACCGTCTCTTTTGACGATTTGGCGCTGTTGTTTTCATATTGGGATTGTGGTAAGATAAATGCAACACCGGAAGGAGTGAAAACATGGAGACATATTTGCCTTACTTTTGGCTTACGGTGATTATTATCGCGGCAGTTGTCGAAGCATCCACCGCTCAATTGGTTTCTATCTGGTTTGTTGCAGGCGGGGTCGGCGCGTTGATTGCAAATCTCTGCGGAGCCGAGTTTTGGACCCAAACGGTAGTGTTTGTGGTGGTAACCGCCATTACGCTGGTGAGCACCAGGCCGTTGGTAAAAAAACTGATGAATTTCAAGAAAGAAGAGACCAATGCGGATCGCTATATTGGAAAGGACGGCATTGTGACAGCCGAAATTAACAATACGCTGGGCGTAGGACAGGTGAATGTTCTGGGCAGCGTCTGGACGGCGCGGAGCGTAGACGGTTCGGTCATAAAAATCGGAGAACATGTACTGATTAAAGCAATCGAAGGGGTTAAACTGATTGTAACGGTACAGAATGCAATGAAGGAGGAAGAATAGAATGGAAATCAATCTGGCGGCGATCTTTCTGGTCGCGCTTGCAATTATTGTTCTAATTATCTTAATCAGCAATATCAAGGTCGTGCCTCAGGCGCACGTGTATGTGGTGGAACGTCTGGGCGCTTACAACAGTACCTGGACGACCGGCCTTCACTTTAAAATCCCGTTTGTTGACAAAATTTCAAAAAGGGTTTCTTTGAAGGAACAGGTCATTGATTTCCCTCCGCAGCCCGTTATCACAAAGGATAACGTTACCATGCAGATCGACACCGTCGTGTATTTTCAGGTTTCCGACGCAAAGCTCTATGCCTACGGTGTGGAGCGGCCGATTTCCGCAATCGAAAATCTGTCCGCCACCACGCTGAGAAACATCATCGGCGATCTGGAGCTGGACCACACGCTGACTTCCCGCGACGTCATCAATACGAAAATCCGCACGATCCTTGACGAAGCCACCGACGCGTGGGGCATCAAAGTCAACCGTGTGGAACTGAAAAACATCATTCCACCCAGGGAAATTCAGGAGTCCATGGAGAAGCAGATGAAAGCCGAGCGCGAGCGCCGTGCCCAGATTCTGACCGCGGAAGGCGAAAAGCGCAGCGCCATTCTGATTGCGGAAGGCGAAAAGGAAGCTGCAATTCTGCGTGCGGATGCGGAAAAGGAAACAAAAATCCGCGAGGCGCAGGGCGAAGCGCAGGCAATCATGCTGGTGCAGCAGGCCTATGCGGACAGTATCAAGCTCCTGAACGAGTCTAACCCGGGCGACAGCGTCATTGCGCTCAAGAGTCTGGAAGCGTTTGAAAAGGCTGCGGACGGAAAAGCCACGAAGATTATTATTCCGTCCAACATTCAGTCTTTTGCGGGCCTTGCCACATCCCTGAAGGAACTGGTGGCAAATGATGCCGGCGCTGCAGAATAAGCGAGGCATACTGTACAAATTATGACAAGACAAGCTGCTCTGCGCGTGATAACTGTACAAAAAATTTTTTTCACAGGAACAGCTATTGAATTTATCGTCGGAATCACCTACAATAAATACATTATGTGTTGTCGGAGGGAAATGCAATGACAGTATCTTCCGTTCATGGGTTCGTGGGAACTGGAATTGTTTACTGTCAAGCTGCGCCAATATTCCGGATGTTATAATGGCTTCAGGCTGTGCCATCTCATGGCGCAGCCTGTTTTTTATTGCTCCGGACCGACGGAAACAGGAGAGTGTAATGATGGCAGATAAAAAAGTAGCAATCATCATGGGAAGTGACAGCGACTTCCCGGTGGTTTCGGCTGCTGTTAAGCGGCTGAAAGCGTTTGAAATCCCAATGGAAGTGCATGTGATGTCCGCGCACAGAACGCCGCAGGCGGCCGCGGAATTTTCCCGTTCCGCCGCTGAGAACGGGTTTGGAGTAATCATTGCGGCAGCTGGGAAGGCGGCGCATCTGGCGGGCGTGCTTGCCGCGTACACTACCCTGCCGGTCATCGGCGTTCCGGTCAAGTCCTCTACCCTAGACGGGCTTGACGCCTTGCTGGCGACGGTACAGATGCCCAGCGGGATTCCGGTTGCCACCGTGGCGATTGACGGCGCGGATAACGCCGCGATTCTTGCGGCGCAGATGCTGGCTCTTTCGGACGAAACGCTGGCCGCAAAGCTACGGGAAATGAAACAGTCAATGGCGGAGGGCGTCTCGAAGAAGGATGAGGCTCTGCAGGCGAAGGTTCAGGAACTGTGAGAAAATATTGGGAGGATCTGACATGAAAAGTTTCAGCGACAGTTATAAAGCGGCCGGAGTCGACGTTACTGCCGGATATAAAGCGGTCGAATTGATGAAGAACCATGTGGCACGCACCAAAATACCGGGCGTGGTTTCGGGAATCGGAGGGTTCGGCGGGCTGTTCCAGCCGGATCTTTCCGGAATGAAAACGCCGGTTTTTGTCAGCGGCACGGATGGTGTCGGCACGAAGCTGAAAATTGCTTTTTTAATGGATAAGCATGACACGATTGGAATCGATTGTGTGGCAATGTGCGTCAACGACGTCGTTTGCAGCGGGGCAACGCCGCTCTTTTTCCTGGATTATCTCGCGGTAGGGAAAAACTATCCGGAAAAGATTGCTCAGATCGTGTCCGGCGTCGCGGACGGCTGCGTGCAGTCCGGCTGTGCGCTGGTCGGCGGGGAAACGGCGGAAATGCCCGGCTTTTATCCCATTGACGAATACGATCTGGCGGGTTTCTCTGTCGGAATGGTCGATAGGGAGCGTATCATTGACGGATCTGAAATGGAGGTCGGCGACGCAATCATCGGACTGCAGTCCTCCGGCGTTCATTCCAACGGTTTTTCGCTGGTACGTAAAATCTTCAATATCAGCGAGAAAAATATCAATATGCAGATCAATGAATTTGGCCATACCCTTGGGGAAGAGCTTCTGACTCCGACTAAAATTTATGTGAAGCCGGTGCTGGCGCTGATGAAAAAGGTCGGTATCAAGGCGGTTTCCCATATTACGGGCGGCGGATTCTTTGAAAATATTCCGCGTATGCTCAAGCCCGGTATAACGGCTAAAATCGAACAGGCCTCCCTGCCGAAGCTGCCGGTTTTTTCTATGATGCAGAGGCAGGGAAATATTCCGGAGCGGGAAATGTACAACACTTTTAACATGGGAATCGGTATGTGCATGGTTGTTTCTAAAGAACAGGCCGATACCGCGGTTGCCGAACTCAATTCCATGGGCGAGCACGCCTATGTGATTGGAAGACTGGTTTCCGGCGGGGAAGGTGTCACCCTATGCTGAACATCGCTGTTCTGGTTTCCGGCGGCGGAACAAATCTGCAGGCGTTGATTGACGCCCGGAACCGGTCAGGGCTCAACGGCGGAAAGCTGGCGCTTGTCCTAGCCGGCAGGGCAGACGCTTTTGCTCTGCAGCGCGCGGAAAAGGCGGGGATTCCTACGGAAATTTTACTCCGAAAGAGTTTTGCTGCGCAGGTGGATTACGACCGTTCTCTTTTGGAAATCCTGGACCGGTACGAAATCGATCTGGTCGTCCTTGCGGGCTTTATGACTATTATCGGCGAAAAGGTTGTCCGGCACTATGAAAACAGAATCATCAATGTCCATCCGGCTTTGATTCCTTCTTTCTGCGGAGAAGGCTTCTATGGGCTGAAAGTCCATGAGGCGGCTCTTGCAAAGGGAGTTAAGGTAACGGGGGCGACCGTGCATTTTGTCAACGAGGTCTGCGACGGCGGACCGATTATTCTGCAAAAGGCGGTGGAGGTTCTGCCGGGCGATACGCCGGAAACCCTTCAGCGCAGAGTGATGGAGCAGGCGGAATGGAAGCTGCTGCCCAAAGCGGTTTCGCTGTTCTGCGAAGGCAGAATAGAAGTTGCTGACGGAAAAACCGTCATTAAGGAGGACTGAATATGGAAATACAGAAGATCAAAAGCAATCTGTCGTCCAATGCGTATCCGGGGCGCGGGATCATTCTTGGCAGGAGCGAGGACGGCCAAAACGCCGTAATCGCCTATTTTATTATGGGGCGCAGTGAAAACAGCCGTAACCGCGTCTTTGTGGAGGACGGCGAGGGGATTCGCACACAGGCGTTCGACCCGGACAAGCTGAGTGACCCTTCGTTGATTATCTATTCGCCGGTTAGAGTTTTCGGCGGGACCACCATTGTCACAAACGGAGATCAGACCGATACAATCTACGATTTTTTAGAGGCGGGACAAACCTTTGAGTCCGCTCTGCGTACGCGTACTTTTGAACCGGACGGGCCGAATTTTACGCCCCGTGTTTCCGGTGTCGTGGAAGCGGACGGAAGCTACCGGCTGTCCATCCTGAAAAGCGCAAACGGCAATCCGGCCTCTGTGCAGCGCTTTTTCTATGAATATTCCTCACCGGTCGGCGGGGAAGGGCATTTTATCCATACTTATCAGGGAGACGGCAATCCGCTTCCTTCCTTTGAGGGCGAGCCGACACTGGTCGGCATTTCCGGTGAGATTGACCATTTTACGCAAAAGCTCTGGGAAAACCTGTCTGAAGAAAATAAGGTTTCTCTGTTTACCCGTTTTATCAACCTGAAAACCGGACTGACGGAAACCAGAATCATCAATAAAAACCACGATTAAAAGGAGGACGCTGTAATGTCAAATGAGCTACCTTTAAAATACGGCTGCAATCCGAATCAGAAGCCGTCGCGCATTTTCATGCAGGACGGAAGCGAGCTTCCGATCGAAGTGCTGAACGGAAAACCGGGCTACATCAATTTTCTGGATGCCTTCAACAGCTGGCAGCTGGTCAAAGAGCTGAAAGCAGCCGTGGGACTTCCCGCCGCCGCCTCTTTTAAGCATGTCAGCCCCGCGGGCGCCGCGGTCGCACGCGAGCTTCCCGACACGCTGAAAAGGATTTATTTTGTTGACGACCTTACGCTTTCCCCGCTTGCCAGCGCATACGCCATGGCCAGGGGAGCGGACAGAATGTCTTCCTACGGCGACTGGATCGCCCTGTCCGACATCTGCGATAAGGAAACGGCGACCTTGATCGCGCGCGAGGTTTCGGACGGAATCATTGCTCCGGGCTATACGGAGGAAGCGCTTGCTATTTTGAAATCCAAGCGCAAGGGCGGCTACAACATTGTCTCGATTCAGCCGGACTACAGGCCCGCTCCCGTCGAGCATAAGGACGTTTTCGGCATTACGTTTGAGCAGGGCAGAAATGAAATCCTGATCAATAACGACATTCTTTCCAATGTCATAACGGAGAATCGGAAAATTTCCGAAAGCGCGAAGCGCGATTTGCTGATTTCCCTGATCACCCTGAAATACACGCAGTCCAACTCCGTTTGCTACGTGAAAGGCGGGCAAGTGATCGGTGTCGGCGCGGGGCAGCAGTCCCGCATCCACTGTACCCGTCTGGCGGGAAATAAAGCGGACATCTGGTATTTGCGTCAGCACCCGAAGGTGCTTGGGCTAAAATTTAAGGAAGGAATCCGCCGCCCCGACCGCGACAATACCATTGACGTGTATATTTCCGACGATTACAGGGACGTTCTGGCGGACGGAATCTGGGAGAATTTCTTTGCGCAGAAACCGGAACCGCTTACCCGCGAGGAAAAACGCGCCTGGCTGGATACGTTAACGGATGTCGCGTTAGGTTCGGATGCCTTTTTTCCGTTTGGGGACAATATTGAGCGCGCTCACAAAAGCGGCGTGAAATATATCGCGCAGCCGGGCGGTTCTATCCGCGACGACAATGTCATTGATACCTGCAACAAATACGGAATTGCCATGGCCTTTACCGGCATGAGGCTGTTCCACCATTAATAAGACGTAGGAGCGGATAATATGAAGATACTGGTCATCGGCGGGGGAGGCCGCGAGCATACCATTGTGCGTAAAATCAAGGAAAGTCCAAAGGTGGAAAAAGTCTATTGCGCTCCCGGAAACGGCGGAATTTCACGGGACGCCGAGTGTGTGGATATCCCGGTAACGGATATTGACGGCGTGGTCCGCTTTGCAAAGGAGAACCGGGTCGATCTGGTTTTTGTCGCTCCCGACGACCCGCTTGCCGCCGGGATGGTGGATGCGCTGGAATTGGCGGGAATCCGTGCGTTTGGCCCTCGCGCCAACGCGGCTGTGATTGAAAGCAGCAAGGTGTTCTCCAAGGATTTAATGAAAAAATATCATATTCCCACCGCGGGATATGAGGTCTTTGACGACCCGCGTGCCGCGATGGAATATATCCGGACAAATCATCAATATCCCATCGTTGTCAAGGCGGACGGCCTTGCTCTGGGAAAGGGCGTGATCATAGCCGCCGATGAACGCGAGGCGCACGACGCGATAAAAACCATCATGGAGGATAAGGTGTTCGGCGCCTCCGGCAACCGGGTGGTGGTAGAAGAATTTATCACAGGACCGGAAGTTTCGGTTCTGGCGTTCACAGACGGAAAATGCCTGAAACCGATGGTTTCCTCCAAAGACCACAAGCGGGCGCTGGACGGGGACAAGGGACTGAATACCGGCGGAATGGGAACAATCAGCCCGAACCCGTACTACTCCGAAGAAATGGCGGAGCTGTGCATGAAGACCATCTTCCTGCCGACCGTAGAGGCGATGAACCGGGAAGGCAGAATGTTCAAGGGATGCCTGTATTTCGGCCTGATGCTGACGAAGGACGGGCCGAAAGTGATTGAGTATAATTCCCGTTTCGGCGATCCGGAAACACAGGTAGTCCTGCCCCGGCTAAAGACCGATTTCGTAGAGATTCTGGAGGCGGTTGTCGATGAACGGCTGGACTCCCAGCCAATCGAATGGAGTCAGGAAGCCTGTGCCTGTGTTGTGATGGCCTCGGGCGGATATCCCGGAGGCTATGCCAAAGGGCTCGAAATTTCCGGACTTGACAATTACGGACAGGTGGAGGGCGCCACCGTTTACCACGCGGGAACACTGTACCGGGACCATCGATTCTACACCAACGGCGGCCGTGTGCTGGGAGTTACCGCGTTGGGCGGCACTTTGGACGAGGCGCTTGAAAAGGTTTATGCCTGCGTTGGCAAAATCCGGTTTGAGGGCGCTCATTACCGGCGGGATATCGGGAAATAGGCACAAAAACGGCGATACGGAATTTTCCGTATCGCCTTTCTTTATATGATTCTATTCTGCAAGCGCCCTGGTCAGCCAGGCATCCGCAATATCCATTGCAAGGTAAAGCCCGGTTTTTTCACTGGATTTTACAATCTGCTTGCGTGAACGGATATTTTGATCCGTATACATCAGCTGTATGGTGACCCGGTCCGCAACATCAAGATCCTTAACCTTTTTTTTGCTCTTTATTTCAAGCTTTACAACATATTTATCCTGCATGCTTCCGTAATAAATCACATCACCACAGCGCACCAACGGCTTGCCCTTGTAGGTAGGGAACTGAGGTTTGCTTTCGTCTACATCATTCATTCGTGTGTCGTCCTCCTTCTGTTCAATTCATAAGTGCTCCTGTAACAGTGCGTGATTTACTCACCCAAATAAGATTTCAACAATACCTGCAGCAACTCGTCGCGGTCGATTCTGCGAATCAAGCTGCGGGCATTATTGTGTGTAGTGATATAAGTCGGATCCTCGGAAAGAATGTAGCCGACAATCTGGCTGATGGGATTGTATCCCTTTTCCTTCAAAGCATCATACACCAGGGTGAGTGTTTTTTTAATATCCTCTTCACGGTCGGTGCCGAGCGAAAAGGTCATCGTTTTATCAAGCATGGAAACACCTCCGATACTGACATCATACAACATACATACAATAATTTCAAGAACTAATTTGTAAACAGAAGCTTATGAACGTAAAATAGCGCCGGCCTTTTCAAGCTCTTTCATGATTTTTTTCATCGTTCCGGCAATGCGCTCGTCCGTCAGCGTGCTGTCTGCAGAACGCAGGGTAACGCTGAACGCGACGCTCTTCTTGCTGGAATCGATTTGTTCACCCTTATAAACGTCAAAGAGTTTGATCTTTTCCAGCAAATTTCCGGCGCCGCGGATAATGGCTTTCTCAAGCGCCAGCACGGGAGTGCCGTCGTCGCAGAGAAGAGCGAGGTCGCGGGTTACGGCGGGGAACTTTGGAAGGGGAGTGTACGTTTTTTCGGACTTCGCATGCTCATACATTTTGTCTGCATCCAGCGAAAAGCAGTAAACTCTGTCACCGATGCCGTAATTTTCGGCGACCTTCGGATGAATTTCCCCGATCACGCCCAAGCGTTCTCCGTCAATACTCAGTACGGCGCAGCGACCTGGATGATAGCTGGGCTCTTCGGAAGAAGCCTCGATTTCCCAGTCGTATACGCAAAGCTTTTCCAAAATCTGCTCTGCCATTCCTTTTGCCGTAAAGTAATCTGCGTGATTGCCGTACATTCCAACAATCAGATTGGTTTTTTCAATCGGCAGTTTGTCCTCCGAAGTCGGAATATACTCGCTGGCAAGCTCAAACAGGCACGCGTCCGCATTTCTGTTGTTATAGTTACGTGAAAGAACATCCAGCATAGAGGGAAGTGCTGTGGTACGCATGATGCTGGTATCCTCGCCAAGCGGATTGGAAATCGTGATGGACTTGCGCAGCGGCGAGTTGGCCGGCATGAAGATTTTATCGTAGTATTTTGGGCTGATGAACGAATACGTCATGATCTCGCTGGCGCCCAATGCGAGCATGGTGTCGTTGATGGTGCGCTCAAATTTTTGCCTTGCGGAATATTTCCCCTGCGCGCCGCCGCCCAACGCGGTGCCCGGAATCTTATTGTAACCGTAAAATCTTGCGATTTCTTCGGCAATGTCGGCTTTATGCTGCAGATCGGGGCGGAAGGTCGGTACCAGAATATCGTCGCCGTCGAATTCGCATTCCAGTTTGCTTAAAATCATCTTCATTTCGTCTGCGGTCAGCTGAATGTCAAGGAAACGGTTGATCCAGTCCGCGTCCAGATGGATTCTGGTACGTTCGTCGGAGGAATGGTCGTCAACAATTCTGTCGTCAAGTACGTCGCCGGCGTCCAGCAGTTCCACCAGTTCACAGGCGCGCTCCAGCGCGGGAAGGCAGTTGTTGGGGTCCAGCCCCTTTTCATAGCGGGAGGATGCGTCGGTTCTCATTCCCTGATCTCTGGCGGTCGTGCGCACGGAAGCGCCGTTGAAGCATGCCGACTCAAACACAATCGTGGTGGTATCGTCGACGATTCCGCTGTATTCGCCGCCCATCACTCCGGCAATGGCAATCGGCTTGCGGGCGTCCGCAATCACCAGATTCTTCGCGGTCAGCTTATGGTCGACGCCGTCCAGAGTAGTGATGGTTTCCCCGTCCTGCGCCTGTCTCTTATACACATCTCCGAGCCCACGAGACATGCGCAGATC
>ENA-OXEN01000001-OXEN01000001.1-human-gut-metagenome-genome-assembly--contig:-NODE-1-length-53120-cov-12.183888_pt1 | contig 53120 bp, 44 predicted proteins | sample MGYA00249358_ERZ652249 | MGnify/ENA primary metagenome ERZ652249 (study PRJEB26925, sample SAMN05826761) | human gut metagenome | biome: ENVO:2100002; feature: ENVO:00000062; material: ENVO:00002003... | reverse complement strand
CTAATTCGTCGGCAGCGTCAGATGTGTATAAGAGACAGGAACACGTACAGCGTGCCCTCCTCGACGGCTACCGTGGCCTCCTCGCCGGTCAGTTCGTTCGACAGCCCGCGCGAGGTGCGGTTCGACAACGGCTCGTCGTCGATGGAGTACTCCATGCCGCGCTCGATGACGCCGCGCGCCATGTCGTTGGCCGAGAACACCGACACGGTTCCCCCGCCAAGCGCCGGCAGCTCGAACACGTCGGGACCGGTGAGCAGCCGCACGGCGTACGTGTCGGCGACGGCGGTCACGTACACGTCGCGCTCGGAGAACTTCGCGAACAGCTGCAGGTTCGCCAGCGTGTGGTCGAGCCGCGCTCCCAGCGCGCCGTAGACGATCAGCTCGTCGTGGCCCCAGGACAACGCCTTCTCCATGGCCAGCTCCATGTCGCTCTTGTCCTTCTTGACCGGGTGGCGCGACACGCGGCGGCACTTCGGCACATAGCCGAGCGAGTCGAAGTCGCCCACAGCCATGTCGGGCACCGCACCAATGGCCTCGAGGTGCGCGAAGCCCGCGTCCACCGCGATGACATAGTCGAACTCCCCGGCCGCCTGGCGGGCCTTGAAGTCCTCCGCGTTGAAATCGACCGCCCCCACGAGCGCGCACGTAGCCATGTTCCACACTTTCCTTACCTTCGAGCCGTACCGATCGTGATAGAATACCATACGCGAGCGGGCCAGACGATCGCGCGCTTCGGCGTGAGGAAAGTCCGGGCTCCATAGGGCAAGATGCCAGCTAACGGCTGGGCGGGGCGACCCGACGGAAAGTGCCACAGAAAAGAAGACTCCCCCGCGAACACGCGCTTCGGCGCGCAGAAACGGGAGAAAAGCTGAAACGGTGCGGTAAGAGCGCACCAGCGCGCCGGCAACGGCGCGGCTTGGAAAACCCCATCTGGAGCAAGCGCAAATAGGAACGCGACACGGTTGCCCGCCGTACGTTCGGGTTGCGTGCTAGAGGCGTCTGGCGACAGGCGTTCGAGATAAATGGTCGTCCAACGACAGAACCCGGCTTACCGGCCCGCTCGCATTCTTTTTTTCCACGTTTTCCGTCACACTTCCGACATTCGACCGTCTAACCTATCGAAGGAAGGCATCGGGCGCATCGCAGAGCGCCCGGCCGACGACGAGACGAGCGGAAGCGCCCGGCGGGCCTTTCGCGGAAGGCGGCACCATGCATCGCGAAGAATTATCGAAAGAAGCGCAGCTCGACCTGGTGGACAAGGCCATCGTAGGCGACGGCCAGGCGTTGGAGGAACTGCTGCGGTCCACGAGCGGGCTCGTGTTCAACCTTGCGCTCAGGTTCCTGGGCACCGTCCACGACGCCGAGGACGCGAGCCAGGAGATCGCGGTCAAGATCATGACCCGGCTCTCGACGTTTCGCAAGGAGAGCGCGTTCTCCACATGGGTGTACCGCATCGCCGTGAACCACCTCAAGGACTGCCGCACGCATCAGTTCGCGAACGCCCCGTTCAGCTTCGAGATGTACGGGGCCGACATCGTCGACGAGCGCGCGAAGGACGTCCCCGACCTGTCCGAAGGGGTCGACCGCGGCATGCTGGCGCGCGAGCTGAAGCTGTCGTGCACGAACGTGATGCTGCAGTGCCTCGACGCCGACAGCCGCTGCGCCTACGTGCTGGGCACCATGTTCAAGGTGGACAGCTCCACCGCGGCCGACGTGCTGGGCATCACGCCCGAGGCGTACCGCCAGCGCCTGTCGCGCGCCCGCAAGACGGTCGCCGAGTTTTTGGGCGCGTACTGTCAGCACGGCGGCGCGGAGACGTGCTCGTGCGAGCGGCGCGTGAACTTCGCCATCGCCACGCATCGGCTGGCCCCGCACAACCTGGAGTACCTCGAGCTCACCGAGGAGGAGCGCGCGCAGGACGCCTTCGTCGACGCCATGGACGAGATGGACGGCTACGCCAGCCTGTTCGACCGGCTTCCCTCCTACCGCCCCACGCCGCGCGCCAAGGAGCTGCTGGAAGCGTGCATGGGCACCGCCAGCTTCGACGCCGTGGTGAACGCCGGCAAGGAGGCCTCCCATGCCTAACGTCCTCATGCTGGATTTCCTGGCCGACCTGCGCGAGAACAATTCCCTCGACTGGATGCACGCCCACGAGAAGCGGAAGAAGGAGGCGCAGAACGCGTTTCTGGAGCTCGTGCAGGGCTGCATAGCCGACCTCGCGGAAACAGAGCCGTGCTTGGCGGCGCTCGATGCCAAGGACCTCGTGTTCCGCATCAACCGCGACACGCGGTTCAGCGACGACAAGTCGCCGTACAATCCGACGTTCCGTGCGCACATCTCCCCCGCCGGGCGCATGCCGGTGCCCGTGGGGTACTTCGTCAGCGTGACGCCTGGCGGGTCGTTCGCGGGAGGGGGCCTGTTCGCGCTGCACTTCAAGGACGCCACGCGCATGGTGCGCGACCGCATCGCGGCCGACCCGCAGGCCTTCCTCGACATCGTCGAGGCGCCGGGGTTCGCCGAGCGCTTCCGGTTCGTCGGCATGCCGCTGAAGAACGTGCCGAAGGGCTACGACCCGCAGAGCCCGGCCGCCGAGTACCTGAAGTACAAGTGCTGGGCGGTGGAAGAGCACTTCGACGATGCCGTCGTCGCCGACGACGAGGCCTGCCGCCGCGCGCTGCTGGACAGCTTCGCAGCCATGAAGGCGTTCAACGAGTACCTGAACGAGGCGCTGGAAGGCTTCGCGATGCCGACGCGCTAGGGCGGTTTGCGGCCCGGCCCCGGCGCACCCCGTTCGATTGGGCGCAAAACGATAGCCATGGCAAAGGCGGTCGAGGCTTCGCGGATGGTTCGGTATTGCGCGGGCACATAAGGCCTGGTCGCAGATTCCGCATGCGAGGAATCTGCGACCAATGCCCCGCGTTTTCTGCCATAGGTTGCAATTCGCGCCCAACGTTTACCGGACGGTTCGCGATGCCAGGCCTGCGGAGCCGCATCGCAGAACCCTACGCCGGGAACAGCGTGTAGGCCCGTCCCTCGGCGGCCTCGTGCGGACGGATGCTCACGCCGAAGGCCCGCTCGATGGCGCCGGTTGCGAGCACCTCCTCCACCGTGCCGGCCGCCGAGGCGCGCCCGCGTTCCATGACCAGCAAACGGTCTGAGTAGCGCAGCGCCAGGTCGAGATCGTGGATGACCATGACGATGGTCTTGCCCGCCTCCTCGTTCAAGCGGCGGACCAGCTCCATCGTCTCGTGGCAGGCGCGGATGTCGAGGTAGGTGGTGGGCTCGTCGAGCACGATGAGGTCGGTGTCCTGCGCCAACGTCATGGCTATGAACGCGCGCTGGCGCTCGCCGCCCGACAGCCGCCTCAGCTCCTGCGTCCGAAACCGCGCGATGCCCGCAAGCTCGAGGGCGCGCTCCACGTGCTCGCGATCCTCGCGCGAGAGCTTCCCCTGATGCGCCTGGTACGGATTGCGCCCGCATGCTACGAGCGCCTCCACCGTCATCGCCGGAGGGCGGCTGGCCTGGGCCAGCACGGCCACCCGGCGGGCGCGCGCCTTCGCCTTGAGCGACAGCGTGGGCACCCCGCCGACGCGCACCTCCCCCGCCTGCGGCCGCAGCAAGCCGTCGACGAGTTTGACCATCGTGGACTTCCCGCAGCCGTTCGGGCCGACGATGCTGGTCACCGCCCCATGCGAAAACATCGCGGAAAGCCCCTCGATGAACGGTTCCTTGCCGTAGGAGAACGACACCTCGCGAAGCTCGATGGCAGGAACACAGGGCTGCGCGACCTCTGCGGTCGAGGAGCCGAGGGCCGAGAGGTCCGCCGCGAGTTTCCCCGAGGGGACTTGCTTCGCGGCGCCGCGACGAGCCGAACAGCCCAGCGGGCTGTTCGTACGAGCAGGACTGTTTGAGCGCCGGACCTCTCGGCCCTCGGCCCCGCAGGATGCAGGCGCATTATTCAAGGCTTCCCCTCCTGTTCTTCAAGATGAGGTAGATGAAGAAGGGGCCGCCGAGGAACGCCATGAGGATGCCCACCGGCACCTCGTAGGGTGCGAACAGCACGCGCGCCAGCAGGTCGCACACGACGACGAACGCCGCGCCCGACACGGCCGACAACGGCAGCACGATGCGGTTGTCGTGCCCGACGAAGAACCGCACGAGGTGCGGGATGATGAGCCCCACGAACCCCAGCAGGCCTGCGAAGCTGACGGCCGCGCCCGCCAGCACGGCGGCGAGGCCCAGCATGGCCAGCCGGCACGCGCCCACGTTCATGCCCAGCGCATGGGCCGTGTCGTCGCCGAGCGCCATGATGTTCAGCCTGCCCGCCGCAAGCAGAGCCGCGGCGAGGCCTGCCACGATGTAAACGGCGGGCCACCACAGGTCGTCCATGAGCACGCCGGCCAAACCGCCCACGAGGAACGCCGACGAGCCGATGTAGGCGTCGGGGTTCACGATGAGGATGGTGTTCATGCCCGCACCGAACACCGACGTGATGGCGATGCCCGCCAGCACCACGGTGAGCCTCGACGTGCTGGCGCCCAGCGAGATGCCGAAGATGATGAGCGCCGTGGCCAACGCGCCCGCAAATGCCGCGAGCGGCGGCAGCCAGAGCGCGCTGGGAAACACGCTGGCGGCGATCAGCACGAACAGCCCGGCGCCCGAGTTGATGCCGATGATGTTGGGGCTTGCCAGCGGGTTGTCCAGCACGGCCTGGATGATGGCGCCCGCCACGGCCAGCGCGCCTCCTGCCAGAAGCGCCGCCAGCACGCGCGGCAGGCGAACGTTCACGAGGATGCTCTTCGCCGACGCGCTCACGTCGCCGCCCGTGGCCCAGGCGACAAGATCGCCTAGGCTCACCGACGACGACCCCACGAGGAAGGCTGCCGCCGTCACCGCCGCCAGGACGGAGGCGGATACGGCGATTGCGAGCGGTGCGGCCTTTTCACGGTTGAACGAAGTCACCGGACGGCCTTCGCTTTACGCGTACAGAGCGTCGAACAGCACCTGGTAGCTCTGATCCCAGCGCTCGTTCGGCTTGTACTGGAACAGATGCGGGTCGAGCGTGACGTAACGGCCGTTCTGAACCGCATCGAGCGTCGACCAGGCGGGATTGGCAGCCGTTTGATCCTCGAGCGCCTTCATGGCGGCCGCGTCGTCATTGCCCATGGGCACCACGAAGATGTAGTCGGGGTTCATCTCGATGATCGATTCCAGGCTGAAATCCTTGAGCAGGCTGGGATTCTCGTCTGCCAGGTTCTTGACGCCCAGATCGGCCAGCATGGCGCCCGTCATCGTCGAGGACGCCTGCACGCGGGTGCCGCCCGAGAATGTGGTCAGCACCAGCGCCGTGGGCGCCTCGCCCGCAGGCACCTTGGCCGTGATCGCCTTGATGCGCTCGGACACGGCCTGGGCGTTCTGTTCGTAGAGATCGTCGCGTCCCGTGATGTCGCAGCAGGTGCGCAGCATGCGCTCGTAATCTGCGAACGTCGTCACCTGAAAGCACGCCACCGGGATGTTCGACGCTGCGAGCGCCGCCTTGAGGTCGGTCTGGTTCGAGTCGCCGCCGCGGCCGCCCGAGCCGCTCGTCATGATCACGAAGTCGGGTTCCAGCGCGATGATGGACTCGAGGTTCGGGTTCGAGAAGTCGCCCACCTTCTGCACGTTTTCGGACTTGAGGTCGTAGTCGGACAGCGTGAACGCATCATCGGATGCGCCCACGAGCGTGCCGCCCGCAAGCTCCCATATGCTGGCGAAACTGCCCATGCAGGCGACCACGCGCTGCGGATTGTCGACGGTCACCTCGGCGCCCGTGTCGTCGGTGAACGTGACCGCTCCGGCCTGAGAGGCGGCCGGGGCTTCTGTTTGCGGAGCGCTTGCCTCGGCATCGGCGTTCGGCTGAGCGGCCGAGCAGCCGGCCAGCAGCATCGCCGCAGCAAGGGACGCGGCGACGGCAGAGGGAACGATGCGTTCGGAGATAGTGGTCATGAGTGGTCCTTTCGATGTCGACGGTTTAGACGGCGGCTGCAACCAACGAGTTACCGTGGGCGCAGTAGTCGTCTTGGGCCAAGATGTCGCCGTCGTGGTAGTAGGCGGCGCGGGCGCGACAGCCGCCGCAGCCTTGCGCGTAGTCGCAGGTGCCGCACGAGCCGGAGTACGCCTGCGTGCGCAGCTTCTCGAACACGGGGCTCGACGCCCAGATTTCATCGAAGGGAGTCTCGCGCACGTCGCCCGCCTCCTCGGTCATGTAGGCGCAGGGACGCACGATGCCCTCGCTGCCGATGACGCAGTACGTGAGGCCGGCCAAGCAGCCGCGCTCGAAGCGCGTGTCCACGCCCAGCTGCTTCGCCACGCGCGTGAACTGAGGCGCGCACGTGGGCTTCACGTCGATGGGCACCTGCGAGGCCTTCGTCATGATGTCCTTGAGCAGCTGCTCGTTCTCCAGCACCTCGAGCGATGTCTCCTGGATGAACTTGCCGCGCCCCACGGGGATGAGGAAGAACACGTAGTGGGCCATAGCTCCGATCTCGACGGCGAAGTCGGTGATGGCGCACACCTCGTCGCGGTTCCAATCCACGACGGTGGTGTGCAGCTGGAACGGCAGGCCCGCCTGCTTGCAGGCCTCGATGCCCGCCATGGTGAGGTCGTAGGCGTGCTCGAGCCCGCGGAACCTGTCGTGCTTGACGGCATCGAGGCTGTCCACCGAGATGCCCATGGCGCAGGCTCCGGCCTCCTTCAGCCGCACGGCGACCTCCGGCGTGATGAGCGTGCCGTTCGAGCCGAACACGGGGCGCAGCCCGCGCGAGGCAGCGTGCGCCACCAGCTCGTAGATATCGGGGCGCATGAGAGGCTCGCCGCCCGAGAAGATCATCACCTTGAAGCCGGCGCGGGCGATCTCGTCGATCATCTTCTTGCCCTCCTCGCAGGAGAGCTCTTTGTCAGTGGCCTCCTCGGCGTCCTGGTAGCAATGGACGCACTTGAGGTTGCACTTGTTCGTCGTCATCCACGACACGAGCATAGGCGTATCCTTTCTTGGTTGCGGCTTCGCCTTTTGGCGGCGCCATGCTTGCTGAAACCGAACGAGGGTATGACGTGCCGTGCGGGGGCCGCAAAGGGAGGTAGGAGAGATGAGGTTTTGCGGCACCCGCACGGCGCCGAGATCGCAGCCTATTCGGCCGGATCGGGGCGGGAACGGTAGGAGGCGACGATGGCTTCCAGATGGTCGAACACCGCTTGACGCAGCTCGTCGAACGATCCGTCGCCGCCGGCATGAGGGGCGATGTTCTCCATGAGGATGAAGTTCTGCTCAGCGCGCGCCGTGTCCTGTTCCATATCCAACTCGAGGTAGCGCTTGGCCAACTCGCGGTTTCGTTCGCTGTCCACGGGCTCGCCGGCAGGCATGAGGCGGATGGTGTCGGCGATCAGCTCGTGCCACTTCGACACGGATTCACCGCGCGCCACTTGGTTCTCGGCGGCCTCCTCCGAAGCCGGAGCGTCGTCGCGGATGCAAGTGAGGCGCCAGAAGAACTGGCTCTCGCCTTGGCAGCGTTCGATAGTGTCGGCCATGGCCTCCCAGTTCACAGACGCATCGTCGAGCGACTCGTCATGCAGGGAGCGCAGCGTGGTCATGCGCTTGAACAGCGATTGGAACTGCTCTTCGATAGCATCCATCTGCTCGTCTGCCAACTCCTGCAATGCTGCCGGCTCTCGGTAAAGAGCTGCATCGGATTTGATCTGGGCCAGCGACAGCCCGAGGTACTTCAAGGTCAGAATGCGATACAGGTCTTTCACGTTGTCGTCGGTGTACAGGCGCTGGTTCTGCGGACCCTTCGCCGATGGCGACAGCAGCCCCTGCTGGTCGTAGTACTGGATGGTGCGCACCGTCACGCCGACGCGTCGCGCCAGCTCGCCGATAGTCAGGTAGTTCCGATCGGTCATGGATGCTCCTCCGAGGCGACCGAAGCTCGGCCGCCGCCTTTCCTCTCGCCTTGCCGCGCGTCCCCCGCGCGCTCGAACTGCAATCGAGCATACGCGATGACGTAACGTCACCGTCAACGATCTCCAAAAGATGGCGACAAAAATCAGGGAAAACCCTAAGCGTTTCCTGTCGGCGAAAAAAAAACGCGCTCCCGGGCGGGAGCGCGTTTCGTCGTCCATGCTGCGAGCGTGATGATGCGCGCGGTTTAGTCGATTTCCTCGAACTCGAAAGCATCGTCGGCATCGCCGAAACCGGAAAGATCCTTCTCGACGCCAGAAGGAGTCGGCGTGGCCGGCGCCACCACGGCGCCCGTCGCCTGGGGCACGGAGTACGCGCCCGCGCCGTCGCGGTTGATGGGGGCCTGCGCCGGAGCCGTCACACGGCCCGTAGCGGTGGTCTCGACCACGTCGATCGTGCGCGCATGGGCGCTTACCGGCAGGGAAGCGGGCATCTCGCCGCCGATCTCGGCCAGCTTGCGCGTAGCGTCGCCGATGAAGTCGGTGAGCAGGTCCCGGTAGTCCTCGCGCACGTCCTCGCGGTCGTCCTCGAGCTTCTTGATGGCGTCGAGCACCTTCTGGCGCTCGGCTTCCGCCTTGTCCACGATACGCGTGCCCTCGTCCTCGGCATCTTTGATGGTGGCCGCTGCCTGGGCATTCGCGTTCGCGATGATCTCGTCTGCAGAACGCTGCGCGATGATGAGAGCCTGCGCGATGGCGTTGTCGTCGGCCTTTTTGGCCTCGAGCTGGCGCTCCAAATCGGCGATGCGCGCGTCCTTCTCGGCCAGCGCGGCATCGTCCGTCACGACGACGGGAGCTTCGACGCGAGCCGGCGTGTCGAAGCCTTCGAACTTACGATCGTCCAGCTGGTTCTCGAGTTGGGCGATCTGGGCGTTCATGCCGTCGATCTCGTCGGCGACATGCTCGAGGAACACATCGACTTCGTCGACGTCGTAGCCTTTGCGATCGATCGAGAAGCTCTGGTTGTGTATCTCAGCCGAGGTGATAGCCATCTGTAGTCCCTTCGTCTTGTTCGCACGCGAACACGATTCTACGCATTAAAACAAGTTTATCAGTAAACGTACTCCAAATTGTAATACAAGCAGGGCGATGATGGGCGTAACGTCCACCATACCTCCAAGCGGGGGTATCAGCTTCCTGAAGAGGTTGAGATACGGGTCGCACACTTTGGCCAGTACCCGGTTGATGTCCGCCAAGATGCCACGGTCGGTGGGAAACCACGACATGAGCACGTAGACGAACAGCACCATACTGTACGCATCGGCAAGCGACACGATGAGGTATTTGATGCTCAACATGCGTTCTACTCCTTAGAACGTCGGGCGGCGGCAGCCGCGCCGGCGAAGAATCGAATACGGGATCACAGCACGCCCTGCCCGCGCAGGCTCATGCGCTCGGCATCGGTGAGCGCAGCACCGCGCGAGATGACGAACACCTTGTCGGCCACGCAGTCCACGCTGGCGTCGAGAGCGCTCGACACGCCGAACGAGAAGTCGAGGATGCGCTTCGACAGATTGTCGGGCGTGTTACGCAGCGCGAGCACCACCACATCCCCCGCCTTGAGAGCCTTCGCGATGCGCTCGACCTCGGCGTAGCTGGCCGGCTTGAGCACGGTGACCGAGCGGGAGGGGTTGTGCTTGACCGCCCCGGCGCCCGCGTAGGCGTCGAACGGATCGAACGCCGCAGTCGTCGCCGTGGCGGTTGCCACGGTAGCGCCCGAAGCGGTGGTTGCCGTTTGCACCGCGACGCCCGAGCCAGAAGGCCCAGAAACGCTCGGCGCATCGTCGGACGTGGAGGTGAACAGCGAGTTCAGGCTCTCGGAGCGCTCGCGGTTCGCTGCGGCGGCCGCACGCGCGATAGGCGTGTTCGCCGGGGCGGGCTGCGCCGCTTCCACCATGGTGCGATCGCCGCGGTAGGAGCCGCTTGAAGGCGACGTCACGCGGCGAGGCGGCAACGGATCGCGGTTGAGGCTCTCGGGCACCTGGGTGTGCGCGCGCACGTCGTCGATGGACACGAGCTTCGCGGATCCCACGGACGAGCTGCGCGCCGAGGAGCGCGCGTGCGAGGCGCGCGCAGGACGCGAAGTCACGGGCGCATAGGGCTCATAACGCGAACCGGGAGCATCGTCGGCGGGGAAATCGTCCTCGTTGTAGTCGGGACCGTACTCGCCGTACTCCTCGCTGTAGTCGTCGAACCCCTCGTCGTAGTAGCCGTCGTCGTAATGCGGGTTGGCGTCTGCGAAACCCAGTTTCGATTTGATTCCCTCGAGCATTCCGTGCTCCGATTTCTTGATCTTTGGCAGCTCCATACCGTTCACCTGCTTCGTTTCTTATCCGGCGGTCCAGCCGCCGCTGCGTTCAGCGTCATGGCCGCGCCGCGCTCTCACGCATGCGCGGGGCCCTCGAAAGCGTCGTCGAACAGGGCTCGCCCGATGCGCACTATGGTAGCGCCCTCGGCTATCGCCTCATGCCAGTCTTCGCTCATGCCCATAGAAAGCTCATCGAATACGGCGGCCTGTTCCCCGTCGAGCCCAAGCCGCACTTTGTCGCGCAAACGCGCCAGATCGGCGAAGCATGCGCGAGCCCGTTGCGCATCGCCCTGCGGCGCCATCGTCATAAGCCCGCGCACGCGCACGTGCGGAAAGCCCGCGCAGTACTCCAACATGCCGGCCACCTCGCTCGGCGCGAGACCGCTCTTGCTCGCCTCCCCCGACACGTTCACCTCGAGCAGCACGTCTTGCACCTTGCCCGACGCCGCAGCTGCGGCGTCGAACTTCGGCACGTGACGCTGTTGGTACAGCGAGTGCACGAGCGCGGCATCCCGCACGATGTCGGGAATGCGGCGCGATTGGATGTTGCCGATGAAGTGCCAGGTCTGCTGCGGAAAGCGAGCGCGCTTCCCCTCGAGGGAGTCCGGGCGGTTCTCGCCGAAGTCGTGCGCGCCGGCCTCGATGGCCTCGGCCACTTCGTCGGCACCTACCGTCTTCGACACCGCCACTACGACCACGCTCTTCGGATCGCGCCCGCACGCCTCGCAACAGGCGGCCGCCTCTGCGACCGTGCGCTCGTAGCGCTCTTTGAATCCCATGCCGCTCACCCAGCCTTTCGAAACGCCACCGCGCCATGGCGCCCGCAGATGCCGCCCGCGGCGCGGTACGAGAAGAATTCGTCGCACGAGCATGCCGTGCACACGCCCGCATCAGCCACGCGCGCGCGATCGATGCCTGCCTCTTCGAGCCCGACCGTCAACGCCTCCAGCAGGTCGACATGGCGTTCGTCGGGAATGCAGGAGGAACCGAAGCGGTCTTCGAAGCGCTTGCGCACGTCGGCGCCCGTCTCGAAGCAGGACGCGTGGATGTGCGGCCCCACGTACACGTTGTAGCCGTTCGCCGCATCCTCCCCCAGCTCGGCGGCATCGGCCCGCGCGAGCGCGCGGACGGCCTTCGCGGCCACGCCGTTCTCCACGCCGCGCCATCCGGCGTGCGCCACCGCGAATCGGCCCGTCGGCGACACGGCGATCACGGGGACGCAGTCGGCGAAGCACAGCAGCGCCGCGATCCCGGGAACGGTGGCGACAAGAGCGTCGGCGCCCGCGAGCGCCGCTTCGCGTGCGGCACCGAGCGCCTCGGGCGACGCGTCGTCGAGCTCCACCACGACTTCCCCGTGCACCTGGCTGGGCACCACGAGCGGAACGTCGGCCGCATCGAGCGCTTCCAGCACGAGCATTCGGTTGCGCTCGACCGACGCAGGGTCGTCGCCCACGTGATTACCCAAGTTGAGCGAGGAATACGGGCCTTCGCTCACCCCGCCCGCGCGTCCGGTGAACGCGACGCGCACGCCCGTGCGCTCGTACAGGGCATCGTCGGTAAGCGCAGGAAGACAACGCGCGCCGAATCGGCGCGCGGTTATCTGAGGGATGGGCAGTTGTCCGGTCGCGACCATCAAGCGACCGCTCCTTACCGCTGGCGCTTCAGGAAGTCGGGGATGTAGTCCTCGTCGGCGAAACGGCCGTCGCGCGACGTCGTGGAGAACGTCACAGGAGGAGCGGACGGCATCGGGTCGGGCGCCGTCGTGGAGGCGAACAGGTCCTTGCGCGAGAAGTCCATGGAGGACTGCTGCGAAGAACCCATCTTAAAACCCGTGGCGATCACCGTGATGCGCACCTGATCCTGCATGCCTTCGTCGATGATCTGGCCGTAGATGATGTTGGCGCTCTCGTCGGCGCAAGCTTCCACCGTGCGCGCCGCCGCGTCGACCTCGGTGAGCGTGAGGTCGGGGCCGCCGGCGATGGAGAACAGCACGCGCGACGCGCCCGCGATGGAGGCTTCCAGCAGGTTGGAGTTCGTGGCCTGCTGCGCCGCGTCGAGGGCGCGGTTCTCGCCGGAGGCGAGGCCGATGCCCATCATGGCCGTGCCGGCGTCTTTCATGACCGTGCGGATGTCCGCGAAGTCGAGGTTGATGAGGCCCGGGATGGTGATGAGGTCCGTGACGCCCTGGATACCCTGGCGCAGCGTGTCGTCGGCGATGCGGAACGCGTCGAGCATGCTCGTCTTCTTGTCCACGATCTCCAGCAGGCGGTCGTTCGGGATGACGATGAGCGTGTCGACTTTCTGGGACAGGAGGTCGATGCCCTGATCGGCCTGGTTGCGGCGGGTGCGACCCTCGAACGAGAACGGCTTGGTGACGATGCCCACCGTCAGCGCGCCGATCTCCTCGCGGGCGATCTCGGCGATGATGGGCGCCGCGCCCGTTCCGGTTCCGCCGCCCTCGCCGGCCGTGACGAACACCATGTCCGCCTCGGCGAGCGCCTCGCGGATCTCCGCGCGGCTTTCCTCGGCCGCCTGGCAGCCCACTTCGGGGTTCGCGCCGGCGCCCAGGCCGCGCGTGAGCTCTTCGCCGATGTGGATCGTCTTGTCGGCGTCCGACATGAGCAGAGCCTGTCGATCCGTGTTCACGGCGATGAACTCGACTCCTCGCACGCCCGCTTCGACCATGCGGTTCACGGCATTCGTGCCGCCGCCACCGACGCCGACGACCTTGATGACCGCCAAATGCTCGGAACCTATCTTGTTTGGCATTGTATCCTCCACACCTGCTGCGTTTTCAAATGCTGCGTTTCCCGTCAGGGCACAGTTCACGTGCGGTTATTGTACACGATGCTCAACCATTTGCAAATTACGCTGCGGTAATGAAATGCGCACGTCCACAGATATAGCGGATGAGCCGGGTAAGCGGAAACGATGGATGCCGCCGTGGCGCGCCGGCGCGGCCATCGACGTCGCCGCTCATGGTCGACAGGCAACCGCTGGCGAAAGGACTCGCCCGTTCGCAAAACCGCGCAGCGCCGCTCGCAAGGCGGCTGCTGGCCGAACATGCAGGCGAGGCTATATCGTATAAGAGCAGCATCGCGTCGACCGGCTGACCGAAAACGAACGTCCGCGACCGGAAGGGAGTCCCCCATGGCTCCGCTCGTACTCACCGCCTTCAAAGTATAGAAAGCTCGCGCGTCGATTCGGCGCGCGAACATCCCCCTCCTCAAACCAATACGCTTATCGTCGCGTCCTCTTGCGAGGTCGGGCGAAGCTTGTACCGAAAGGAAGACCCCCATGCCCTGGTTCGATCAAGCGCCCTGGCTCGTCGCCCTGGCGCCGTTTTTCGGTCTGTTCCTTTCCGCATTCGCGAAACGAACAGACCCCTTTATCGCAGGCGACCGGGTGTACCGCCACGACGCCCCCGCGCGCCTGTCCCACTGGACCCATGGCATCGGCACCGCCGTGTGCCTCGCGTCGGGCATCGTGCTGGGACTGAGGTTCACCCCGGCGTTCGTGGAGGACGGCCCGGCCGCCATCCTATGGCAGAACGTCCATTTCGCGGCCGCGATCGTGTTCCTGTTCGGGACGTTCTACTACCTGGGCAACACGATCATCTCGAAATGGCGCTTGCGCGAGCACCTTCCCACGAAGAACGTGGTCGCCTACACGGTGCGCCACTACGGCCTGCTCGTGGGCATCAAGAAGTTCACGATGCCGCCCGAGGACAAGTACTTCGAAAGCGAGAAGGCCGCCTACGTGATGGCCGTGGTCACGGCCGCGTTGCTGGTGGTGACAGGCCTGGTCAAGGCATTGGCCCACGTGGTGCTCACGCTGCCCGACGGCCTCATGAACGTCATGTTCTGGGTGCACGACATCGCGGCCGTGCTCATGCTGCTGTTCTTGGCGGCGCACGTGTTCTTCGCCGTGATCGCGCCGTTCTCGTGGAAGACCTTCCCGTCCATGCTGATCGGATGGATGCCGCGCGGCGAGGCCGAAAAGGAACATGCAGGTTGGATGGAGCGGCTGGAGCGCGAGCAGCCCGAGCGCGGCATGGACGAGTCCGCACTCGGCGCCGGAGAGCGCGCGGCCGCGCAAGAGACGACGGGAGCCGCCGCGCGCGCAGCAGCCGCCGACGGCACGCAAGGGAGATGAGCGATATGACCGAGACGAATCAGCGCGCGACCGACGCGCAGCATAAAGGCGGCCTCTCCAGGCGCCAGTTCATCGCCGGGATCGGCGGATTGGGAATCGGCGCCGTGCTGGGAAGCGGCATCACGGCGCTGCTGTTGCCCGACGACGTGTACGCCATCGAGGCGAGCCAAGGCTACCTGCTGGTGGATGCGAAGAAGTGCGCCGGCTGCGAGACGTGCGTCATCTCGTGCTCGCTCGCGCATCTGGGCCGTATCAACACCTCGCTTTCGCGCATCCAGGTGATGAAGAACGCGCTGGGAAGCTTCCCCTCCGACGACGTCATGCAGAACCAGTGCCGCCAATGCCCCTACCCTTCCTGCGTGGAAGCCTGCCCCGTGGGCGCCATGCACGCCGACCCCGAGACGGGCGTGCGCCTCGTGGACGAGGGCAAGTGCATCGGCTGCGAGCGCTGCGTGGAGGCGTGCCCCTTCACGCCGTCGCGCGTGCAGTGGAACTTCGAGGACAAGCACGCCCAGAAGTGCGACCTGTGCAAGAACACGCCCTTCTGGGATGAAGAGGGCGGCCCGTCCGGCAAGCAGCTGTGCGTCGAGATCTGCCCCATGAAGGCCATCGCGTTCACCAACGTGCTGCCCGTCCAAACCGACGAAGGCTACACGGCGAACCTGCGCAACGACCACTATCTGGAAATCGGCCTGCCCAGCGACGACGAGGCGCGCATCCCTCCCGCGCGGCTCGGATACGGCGCAGGCGGCACGGCAGCCCAGGCGGCAGCCGGCTCGAACGACAAATAATAGGAGGACCTCATGACCGAACATTACGGCTACGCCGGCAAGATACTCATCGTCAACCTGACCGACCGCACCTCCGAGACCATAGACACCGATCCGTACATCGAGTGGGTGGGCGGACACGGAATGGCCTCGAAGCTGTTCTGGGACTACTGCGAGGACAAGACCGTGGAGGCGGTCGATCCGGGAAACGTGCTGGTGTTCGCCGCCACGCCGTTCTCGGGCGCCGTGGTGCCGGCCGCCTCGGCGCGCTGCGAGTTCACGGGCATCAGCCCGTTCTCGCTGCCCGAATGGTACAACCGCTCCAGCATGGGCGGCCGTTTGGCCGGCATGATGAAGGAAGCGGGCTACGACGCCTGCGTGGTGCGCGGGAAAGCGGAAGCGCCCGTGTGGATCAGCGTGGTGAACGACCAAGTGACGTTCAACGACGCGACCGACCTTTGGGGACTCGACACCTTCGAGTGCCAGGAGAGGATCTGGGACGAGGTGACGCACGGCACCGCCCCCGGCTCGTGGTACGAGCTGACGAAGGGGCGCGACGGAGGCCGCACCACGCAGCGACCGTCCGTCATCTGCATCGGACCTGCCGGCGAGAACCTGGCGCGCGTGTCGTGCATCGTGCACGATGCCGGCCACGTGACGGGACAGAGCGGCTTCGGCGCGGTGTTCGGCGCCAAGAACCTCAAGGCGATGAGCTTCATCGGCTCGAAGAGCATACCCATCGCCGATCCCGCCGCGCTCGTGAGGCTGCGGTTGGAAGTGCAGGAGAAGTTCGGCTACGACATCGACGCCGGCAAGGTTCCGGGCGCGCCGGGCAGCCCGGGCGCCGCATCCACCGTGCTGGACACGAGCCCCACGGTGTCGCGCGCAGAAGGATGCCGCGGCTGCTTCAAGAACTGCCGTAACCTGTACCCCGGCGGCGTGGGCAACGAGCTGACCTGCTCGGCCGGCCTGTACTTCACCGACTCGGGCAAGATCGACGAGCAGCTGGCCGCCTACAGCCTGCTGTCGAAGCTGGGGCTGAACGGCTACGAGATCGACATGCCCGTGTACCTGCACAACCTCTACAAGATGGGCGTCATGGGCAAGGGCAAGGACATCGACACCGATCTGCCCTTCGAGCAGTACGGCACCTACGCGTTCATCGAGGAGCTGCTGATGCGCATCGCCTACCGCCGCGAGATCGGCAACGACCTGGCCGAGGGCATCGCGCGCGCGGCGCAGAAGTGGGGGCGTTGGGACGAGGACACGTCGTCGGGCCTGCTGGCGCGCCCGAACTGGGGCTACTGCGAGCACAACGAGCCGCGCGCCGAGGTGGAGTGGAGCTACGGAAGCATCTTCAGCGAGCGAGACATCAACGAGCACGGCGTACACAACGCGGTGTACAACACCTCCATCATGGCGGTGCTCACCGGCGCCGAGCCGCCCGTCTCAGCCGAGAACATGGCCAAGCAGCTGGCCGATCAGTCCGGGCTGGGCGACCCGCTGTGCTTCGACTGGAGCGAGGAGGGCATCTATTCCGACGCGCGCGTGCGCGAGATCCACTGGAACCGCGCCTACGGGCGCTTCTGGCTGCAGTCGCTGGGCATGTGCGACTGGGTGTGGCCGAACTTCATCAGCCGCAAGCACACCGCCGAGACGGGCTCGACCTACGGGGCGACGCCCGAGTACGAGGTGAAGTTCTTCCAAGCCGTCACCGGGCGCGACCTCTCCTACGAGGAGAGCATCGAGCTGGGGCACAAGTTCTGGGTGCTCGACCGCGCCATCTGGGCGCTGGAGGGACGCCATCGCGACCAGGAGGTGTTCACGAACTACGTGTACGACGTGAAGACCACCAAGCCCTTCCCCCTCGTGGTGTTCGAGGACGGGAAGTGGAGCTACTCGCTGTGCCAGGGCCGCACGCTCGACCGCGACAAGTTCGAGGACTTCAAGACGCGCTTCTACGCCCACGAAGGGTTCGAGGAGTCCACGGGTCGCCCGACGCGCTCCGGGCTCGAGGCGCTTGACCTCGGCTTCGCCGCCGACAAGCTGGAAGCGGCCGGAAAGCTGGGAGCGTGATGGACATGGCAGTTCTCGACGAGACGGCCGCCGCCACATCCCGGGAGGCCGCTGCGTGCGGCGGCCTCACCTCCCCTGCATGGGGCGAGGAGGCGGGGGGCGGGCCCGAAGGCATACCCGGCATGGCCGAGGCGTGCCGGCGCTTCCCCTTGCCCTCGCCCGACGAGGCGGCCCATGCGCTGCGCGAGCTCTCCTGGGGCGAGCACTTCGTTGCCGGGCGCATGGCGCCCTCCAAGGGCGGGTCGGACCTGTACCTGTACAACTTGCACAGCGCAGCCGTGTTCCTGCTCGACCGAGACGAAGCGCGCGTGGGCAAGGGCGCCGACCAGATCATCAAGCTCATCGACGTAGACGCCTTCGTCGCCTGGCTGCGCGACACGGTGGGCGACGCGGCGCTGGCGGACGCGATCGCGCGGGAATGTCCGGCCGACGACCCCTACCGCGACCGCCTGGAGAACGCGCAGCGGCTGCTCGCGCTGCGCATGGTCCAGTACGGGGCCGCGAGCGACGCGATGAACGCGGCCGACGCCGAGCAGGACGAGGGAGCTTGACGATGGCGGACGGACGGGCGTGCGCGCCGCTGGAGGACTTCCCCCTCCTCGCCGCGCACGCCGCGGGCGGCCCTCCGCTCGCCTACCTCGACAACGCGGCAACCACGCAGAAGCCGTCGTGCGTCCTCGACGCCATGGATGATTTCTACCGCACGGCATGCGGAAACCCGCACCGTTCCGCGCACGCGCTGGCCGCTGCGGCCACCCGGGTCTACGAGGACGCGCGCTCGACGGTCGCGCGCTTCATCGGCGCGTCGCCGGAGGAGACGGCGTTCACGAGCGGGGCCACGCACGCCCTGAACACCGTGGCGCTCTGTTATTGCGCCGAGCGGCTGGAGCCGGGCGACGAGATCGCGCTCACGCTGCTGGAGCATCACAGCAACCTCGTGCCGTGGCAGACCGCGGCGCGGCTTTCCGGGGCGAGGCTCTCCTTCATCGTGCCCGACCGCGACGGGGTCGTCTCAGACGACGAGATCGACCGGGCAATCGGCCCGCGCACCCGCGTGGTGGCGTTCACCGGCATGTCGAACGTGCTGGGAACCGTGCCGCCCGTCAAGCGCATCATCGAAGCGGCGCACGCCTGCGGCGCCGTCGCCGTGCTCGACTGCGCGCAGAGCATCGCGCACGAGCCCCTCGACGTGCACGACCTCGACGTCGACTTCGCCGCGTTCTCGGGCCACAAGCTGTACGGCCCTATGGGCATCGGCGTGCTGTACGGCAAGCGGCGCCTCCTCGAGGAAACGCCGCCCTTGCTGCGAGGCGGGGGCATGGTGGAGGCGGTGTTCGAGCGCGCGTCCTCGTTCGACGGAACGCCGGGGCGCTTCGAAGCGGGCACGCAGAACGTGGCAGGAGCCGTGGGGCTGGCAGAAGCCGTGCGCTATCTCGACCGCATCGGCTTCGACGCCGTGCGCGCGCACGAGCGCGAGCTGACCCGCGCCCTGGTGAGCGGCCTGGACTCCATCCCCTCCGTCAGGCTCTACGGCCCCGGGCCGAACGCCGAGACGCCGCGCGGCGGCATCGTCTCGTTCAACGTGAAGGGCGTGGGCGCAGCCGAGGTCGCCCACGTGCTGGACCGCCGCGGAGTGGCAGTGCGCGCCGGCGCCCACTGCGCCCAGCCCCTCCTGCGCCACATAGGAGCGGAAGCCGTCTGCCGCGCCAGCATAGCCGCCTACACCACCATGCACGACATCGACCGCCTCCTAGAAGCCGTAGAGTCGTCCCGCAACGAAGCCGTAGCCCTGGCAACATCGCGCATGCTGTGAAACAGACGGTTCGGGAGTTTCGCTTGCCGGGAACTCCCGAACCGCCGCACCCCCGCTGACGCCGCACGGGATCCTTCGACTCCGCGCTGCGCGCTCCGCTCAGGATGACAACGAGCACAAAAAACTTCCAGGTTAAACCCTCCCAGCGAACAGGAAGCTCAAGCCGCTGCGCCTTGCGGGCGGGCGGGGCGCCCCACCAAGCGAGTTCCGCAGCGAAGCGAGGACTGTCTGAGCGACTGGGGCGTCCCGCCCGCCCGCAAGGCGCAGCGGCGCGCAGGTCCCTAGAGAGCCCTCCAGGTGGGCCGATCCACCACCCGCACGTTGATGTACGCCAGCCCGTCGGGATGCTCCTTCATGATCTCGAGGCAGACGCGCTCTTTGTCGCGGATGTTCTCGGCCGTGCCGAACACGATCTCCACGCCGCTTTCCAGCGTCAGCGTGGTGGACTCGGTCTCGGTGGCCGCCACCTTCTTCACCTGCCCTGCCAGCTCGGTGGTCATGCCGTCCACGATGGCCAGCGCGTTGTTCACGTTGGCGTCCGAGCAGTAGGCGCCCACCTCGGGGCGCGTGCCGTAGGGCACGTCGGTGATGTGCAGCACCTTGGCCGCGTCCTCGTACACCTTCGGGCTGGTCCTCTTGCCGGCCTCGGAATTCTGGTCGGGGATGGGCATGAGCCACATGCCGTCCGAGGCGATGGCCCACGGCTGCACCGACTCGGCGTTCTCAGTGGGCACGTCCACCGCCGCCGTGATGGTGCGCTCGGTGACGGCCAGCTCCAGGGTGTTCGGGAACACGCGGTTCACCGACACGTCGTCCACCCATGCGTCTTTGAGCAGGCGCTCGCGGATGCCAGCGGCGTCGACGCGCAGAAGCGTGGTTCCGGCGGGCACGCTGGCAAGCTCGGACATGTCGGTGGCCGTGAGATGCTCCACGCCGGTGACCGAGACGTTCTCGATGGTGAACAGGTTGGAGTAGTACACGGCCAGGCCGCCGCCTACGAGCGCCAGCACGAGCGCGGCCACGATGCCGATGCGCACCAGGTAGCGACGGTAGGTTTTCTGCGCGCGAGAAGAGCGCTCGGCGCGGTCGAGATCCCCCACGCGCACCGACGACAACGGCGGGCGAACCTGGTTCGCACGACGCTGCGGCAGCTGGCCGCCGGGAATGGCGCGATAGGTTCCAGGCGTCGAAGCACGCGACGAAGTTCGCGGCATGCCGCCGCGCGCGGATTGGCGCGGCGCGCCGCCGGCGGGACGCACGCCCCTGCCGGCCTGCCCGGAAGCGCGGCTGTTGCGCGGGCTCGCCTTACGCGAACCCGAGGAAACGGACTTCCGGTTGTAATTCGATGCCATACGTCTCGTACACCTTCGTCTTGACCAGGTTGATCAGTTCCAGCACGTCGCGCGCCGTGGCGTCGCCCGTGTTCACGATGAAGTTCGCGTGCACCTCCGACACCTGCGCCCCGCCGATGCGCAGGCCCTTGAGCCCGGCTTCCTCGATGAGCGCGCCCACCGGAGCGCCTTCGGGGTTGCGGAACACGCTTCCGCACGACGGCAACGACAGCGGCTGCGTCTTCTTGCGCCGCGCGTGCGACGCTTCCATCTTACCGCGGATGAAGAACGGGTCGGCAGGCTCTACGGAAAGTTCGCATTCCACGATCACCTCGTCTGAAGCGAACGAGCTGGAACGGTAGCCCCACGCGATCTGGTCGCCGTCGCGCCGAACCAGCCCCTTCCCGGGCGACAGCGTGGTCACCGACACCACGCGCGAGCCGATCCACTCGTCGCGCGAGCCCGCGTTCATGCGCAGCGCGCCGCCCACGGTGCCCGGCGTTCCCACGGCGAACTCGAATCCCGCCAGCGATCGACGGAACGCCTCCTGCACCACCGACGACAGCGGCACGCCCGCGCCCACGCAGAAGCTGTGCGCGTCCTCGTCGTAGCGGCAGATGCGGAAGTCGCGGCCGAGCGTGATCACCACGCCGGGATACCCCTCGTCGGCGACGAGCAGGTTGCTGCCCCGGCCGATGGCCACCCACGGCACCCGGCTCTCCTCGCATACCGTGACCAGGCGCTTGAGCGCTCCGACGGAGGCCACCTGCACGTAGAAACGCGCGGGTCCGCCGATGCGGTACATGGTATGCCGAGCCATGGGCTCCGAAGGGTACACGTCGCCGTCGAACGCGTCGTCGACGAGCAGCGCCTCGAGCGGCGAGGTATGGCGGGCGGTCATCGCCGCATCACGCCTGCCGTCGCGCGGCGGCGCCATCCGCCTGCGAAAGCGCGTCGACGAGCTGCGGGCCGATGGCGGTCACGTCTCCCGCGCCCATGGTGATCAACAGGTCGCCCTCGCCCAGCTTGCCGGCGAGATAGGGCACCACCTCGATACGGCGCGGCACGTAGGCGGCCTCGGGATGGCCCGCATGGTCGAGCACCACGTTCAGGAACGTCTTGCCCGACACGCCGGGGACGGGCGCTTCGCCCGCCGGGTACACGTCCATGAACGTGACGGCGTCGGCCGCGTCGAACGCCCGGCCGAAATCGTCCTTCAGCACCTCGGTGAACAGCGGCGCGCGCGAGTAGCGGTGCGGCTGGAACAGCACGTGCACATGCGCGAAGCCCAGATGGGACGCGGCCTCGATGGTGGCGGCGATCTCGGTGGGATGATGCGCGTAGTCGTCGACCACGGTGACCCCGCCCGCTTCGCCCACGAGGTCGAAGCGGCGCTTCACGCCGGCGAAGTCGGCCAGCGCTTCGGCCGCTTGCGCAGGGTCGTATCCGAGCGCCCACAGAAGGCCGACGACGCCGGCGGCGTTCAACACGTTGTGACGGCCCGGATTCTGCTTGACGTGCGCGCTCACGACGCTTCCGTCGGGCAGTTCGAGCGTGAAGTCGCTGCCCACGCCGTTCGGCTCGTACGAGGCGATGCGCACGTCGCACGCATCAGAGAAGCCGTAGGTGAACAGGCGCTTTCCGGAGGCGCGAGCCACGCGCACGAGCGCCTCGTCCTCGCCGCAGGCCACCACCACGCCGCCGTCGTCGGGCACCGACCCGATGAACGAGGCGAACTTCTCGTAGATCTCGTCGAGGTCGCGGTAGTGGTCGAGGTGGTCGGCCTCGATGTTCGTCACCAGCACGGCGCGCGGCGACAGATGCATGAACGACTTGTCGCTCTCGTCTGCCTCCACCACGTAATGGGCGCCCGTTCCCGAGTGCGCGTTCGTGCCGTAGGCGCGCACGATGCCGCCTATGAGGAACGTCGGATCCTCCCCCATGCCGTCCAGCACGCTGGCCAGCATGGACGACGTGGTGGTTTTGCCGTGCGTGCCGGCCACCGCGAGCGTCTGGAGCGCGCGTCCCAGATAGGCGAGCATCTGGGCGCGATGCCAGATGGTCAGGCCGCGCGCCTTGGCGGCGGCGAGTTCGGGGTTGTTGTCGAGGATGGCGGTGGACACGACGATCACGGGGTTTCCCTCGGGGATGTTCGCCGGATCGTGGCCGATGTGCACCTCGATGCCCGCCTCGCGCAGCTGCTTGGTGTAGCGGCTCTCCTTGAGGTCGGTGCCGCTCACGCGCATGCCCTGGTCGAACGCGACGCGAGCGATGCCGCTCATGCCGACGCCTCCAACGCCGATGAAATGTACCTGGTCGATGTGCATGGTGTCCATAGTGCGTCCTCGGTCTCTCTGATGTACTGCAAACCGCTATTGTACCCTATCGCGCGACCGCTCAACGCTGTGCGCGAGCCGCTTCCATGACCGCGTCGGCCAGCAGGCCCGCGGCGTCGCGCGTCTTCTGCGCGCGGGCCGCGGCGGCCATGCGGGCGCGCACGTCCTCGTCCTCGATGAGCTCGCGCAGCTTGCGGGCGAACTCGGGCCCCTCCACGTCGGCGTCGGCCACGAGGTAGGCGGCGCCCGCCTCCACGCATGCCTGCGCGTTCATGGTCTGATGGTCCTCTGTGGCGAACGGGAACGGCACGAGCAGTGCCGGAAGCGTGCGGGCCGATATCTCGGCGAGCGACGTGGCGCCGGCGCGCGAGACGACGACGTCGGCCGCAGCCATGGCGTCGCCCATATGGTCGGTATAGCCCAGCAGCTGCCAACGAGCCTGCTGCTCGGGCGAAAGCGCCAGCTGCTCGCGCACGGCGTCGAGCTCCTTGGGGCCGGTCACCTGCACGATATGCAGGTCGCCGTAGGCCAGAAGCTCGTCTTTGAGCGCGGCGACGGCCTGGTTGAGGTGCCGCGCGCCCAGGCTGCCGCCCGTCACCAGCAGCATGCGCGCATCTTCCGGCACGCCGAAGCGCGCGCGGCCCTGCTCGCGCGTGGCCGAGAACACGCTTTCGCGCACAGGGTTGCCGGTCACCCGGACGCGGCTCTTGTCGGCCAGCGCCTCGGCCGCGTGCTCGTAGGTGAGGCACACGGCGGCGGCGCGCTTGGCGAGGTACTTGTTGGCCATACCCATGACCGAGTTCTGCTCGTGCACCACCACGGGGATGCCGCGCTGCTCGGCGGCGCGCGCCACGGGGATGCACACGTAGCCGCCGAAGCCCACCACCGCGTCGGGCTGTATCTCGTCGAACCACCGGCGCGCGAGCGTCGTGCTCTTCTGAATGGTGAGCACGGCCTTCGGCAGCGTGAGCGGGTGGTTGCGGTTGAAACCCTGGGCCTCGAACGGCGTGAACGGGATGCCCGCCTCCCGCACGAGCCGCGCCTCCACGCCCGTGGGCGTGCCGGCGAAGCGTACCTCGCAGCCGCGCTGCTTCAGCACGTCCGCCAAGGCGAGCGCCGGGTTGATGTGGCCGGCGGTTCCGCCGCCGGAAAGAACGATCAGCATGTTCGCTACCTCCTGCCCCTGCTCGACGACGAGCGCCCGCCGCGTGAGGGCGGCGGCGCACCGTTCGTCGCGCGCACGACGCGCAGATCGGCGCGTCGGCGATCGTAGATGGTCGGCGCCTCGGCGCCGCGCGATACCGATAGGATGATGCCCACCATGATGAGCATGGCCACCAGCGACGATCCGCCCGACGATATGAACGGCAAGGGCTTGCCCACCACAGGGAACCACCCGATGACCATGGCGATGTTGAGGAACGCCTGGAACGCGATCATGATGGTGCAGCCGCCCGCCACCATGGTGCCGAAGTTATCGGGCGACGACTGCGCGATGCGGGTGCCCGCGTACAGGAACAGCAGGAACAGCGCGATGACCACCGCGGCGCCCACCAAACCCAGCTCCTCGCCGATGATGGCGAAGATGAAGTCGGTGTCCGCTTGGGTGAGGTACAGGTACTTCTCGTGCGAGTTTCCCAGCCCCACCCCGAACAGGCCGCCGCCGGACAGCGCGTACAGCGAGTGGATGAGCTGGAAGCCCGTGCCGAAGCCGCCTTCGCCGTCGTTCCACGGGTTCATGAACACCATGAGCCGGTCGCGGCGGTACGACGAGCCGAAGATGCCCACGAGGCCGAGGGCGACCACGACGCCGATCACGATGAGCATCGTGCGCAGCGGCACCTCGCCCAGCCACATGACCGCGAGGATGCCCACGACGCAGATCATGGCCGTGCCCAGGTCGGACTGGGGGCCCAGGATGATGAGCACCGGAGCCAGGACGAGCAGGCCCACGAGCGCGAAGAACACCAACACGGTGTACTGCCCCTCGCGGAAGTCCGTGAACAGACGCGCCGCCACCAGCACGAGCGCGATCTTCGCGAACTCCGAAGCCTGCAGGCTGGCCGAACCGATCATGAGCCATCGGCGGGCGCCCCATTCCTCATCGCCCACGCCCGCCACCGCCGTGATCACGAGCAGCGCGAACGCCACGGCCCAGATAACCCATACCGCATTGCTGCGCCAGAGCGAGACGGGAACGAACTTCCAGATGATCAAAGCAAGGATCACGCCCGCGACGGCGAACTTGATCTGGTTGAGCGTCTCGGCCATCGGATCGACCGCGACCTCGGTGCCGGCTTTCGCCAAAGTGATGACCGCCGAGGTCGAGTAGATCATCACGAAGCCGATGAGCATGAGGGCGAGCACCGACAGCAGGAGGATGATCCGAGGTCCCATGATATGCGCAGGCGCGCCTCGCTTGTCACGTTGAATAGCCATGGCGGGCCTAGGCGCCCAACGCGGAAGCCGCGTCGGCTACGAGCGTTTTGAATGCGGCTCCCCGCTCCTCGAACGAGCAGAACTCGTCGAAGGAGGCGCAAGCCGGGGACAGCAGCACGACATCTCCCGCCGAAGCTAGCGCGAGAGCCGCGTCGAACGCGTCGGCGAGGTGCGCAGCACGCGCCGCGGCGAAACCGGCAGGAGCCTGCGCGTCCGCCGCCTCGAACGCGGCCGCGAATCGCTCGCCCGCATCGCCGAAGCACACGACCGCGCCCGCATGGGCGTGGGCGGCCTCCACGAGCGGCGCGAGGTCGGTGCCCTTGTCGTCGCCTCCCAGCAGCACGACGGGGCGCGCCTCGGGAAATGCGGCGAGGGCCTTGAGCGTGGCATCGACGTTCGTCGCCTTGGAGTCGTTGTAGCAGCGCACGCCGGCCACCGAGCCGCACGGCTCGATGCGGTGCTCGAGCGGCGCGAACGTGCGCAACCCCTCGGCCACGTCGCTCTCGTGCACGCCCAGCGCGAGCGCGGCTGCCGCCACGGCCAGCGCGTTCGAGGCGTTGTGCTCGCCTTTGATCTGCAGTTCTTCGACGCGCGCCGCAGCGTGCTCCGCACCTTTCAGCGCCACGCGCAGCGTGCCGTCGGCATCCAGGAACGCGGCGTTGTCGCTGCCGCACGCGGCGCGCATGTCACCGGTTAGCCCCGCGGCCGTGCCCAGCGGCACGTACGAGAAGCCCCGCTCGCCCGCGTCCAGCGCGCGCAGGCGGCGCACCTCGGCGCGCACCACGTCGTTCGTCGCGTCGAGCACCGCCACGGCGCCCGGCACGCCGGGCAGGTTCGCCAGCAGCTTGAGCTTCGCGTCGCGGTACGCCTCGAAGCTGCGGTGCCAATGCAGGTGGTCGGGCGTGATGTTCAGCAGCACGGCCACGTTCGGCGCGAAGCGCGCCGTGGAAGCCAGCTGATACGACGACACCTCGGCCACGTACACGTCCGTGCGCCCCGCGGCCACGGCCTCGATGCACGGATCGCCGATGTTGCCCACGGCGGCCGCGGCAAGGCCCGCCCCCGCCAGCACGTGCGCGGCCAGCGCGCAGGCCGTGGTCTTGCCGTTCGTGCCCGTCACCGCCACCCAGCGGCTGTCCGCGGCGCTCTCGCGCCAGGCGAACTCCACCTCGCTGATCACCTCGGCCGATACGGCCGCGGCTGCCTCGTAGAAGGCCGAGAACTGCGAGATGCCGGGGCTCGCGATGCACAGGTCGAACGACCCGCCCGCCTCGGCCGCCAGCACGCCCACCGCTTCGTCCCCGAACGCGACGAGCGCGCCGGCCGCGCGCGCCTCGGCCGCGAATTCCTCGGAGGCCGCGCTGCGCGCCCCGGCCGCCACGGCCAGCGCTTCCACGCGACCGTCCAGAAGCGGCAGCAGGTACGCGACCGCCGCGCGGCCGCTCTTGCCCAGACCCAAAACGAGCACGCGCCCCAGATGGTGCGGCGCGTGCTTGCGATTCGCTATGAGCTCCCGCGAAGCCATGGACTACGCCACCGCCATGAGGGTCTCGGCGAAGTACAGCGAGAAGCCCGTCGCGGCCAGCACGCCGGAGATGATCCAGAAGCGCACGACCACCTTCGTCTCGCTCCAGCCCTTCTTCTCGAAGTGGTGGTGCAACGGCGCCATGAGGAAGATGCGCTTCTTCGTCTTCTTGTAGTAGAACACCTGGATCATGACGGACAGGGCCTCGGCCACGAACAGGCCTCCGATGATGAGCGACACGAACTCGGTCTTCGTGAGCACGGCCAGGCAGCCCAGCGCCATGCCCAGCGCGAGCGATCCGGTGTCGCCCATGAAGATGTCGGCCGGAAACGAGTTGAACCAGAGGAACCCGATGCACGCGCCCGCGAGCGCGGCGGCGAAGATGGCGGGTTCCAACAGATCGGAACGGTACGCGATGGCCGCCATCACGATCATCACGATCATGACCGTGCCCGCCGCCAAACCGTCCAGGCCGTCGGTGAGGTTCACGGCGTTGCACATGCCCACCAGCAGGATGTTCATGAACAGCAGGTACAGCCAGGGGATGGCGATGCCGTCGCCGACGGGAACCACCGTGGTCAGGATGCCGAAGTCGAGCGTCACGACGAAGGGAATCTCCACGGTGGGCTGTATGCCCAGCCAGTTCACGGCCACGAGCACGAACGCCGTGGCGATGGCCACCTGCCCCACGATCTTCGCCTTCGGGGTGAGACCGAGCGAGCGCTCCTTCACCACTTTCGACGCGTCGTCGACGAGGCCCAGCAGACCCGTGAGCACGGTAGCCGCCAGCAGCACGAACGTCTCGGGCGTGGGCATGCCGACGAACAGCGCCACCGCGATGACCGCGATCAGCATGATGACGCCGCCCATGGTGGGCGTGCCCTGCTTCACGAGGTGGCTCTCGGGGCCGTCGGCGCGCACCTGCTGGCCGATATGGCTCGACTTGAGGAACTTGATCCACAACGGCGTGAGCACCATGGTCACCACCATGGCGAACACGACGGCAAGGAACACGAGAAACGTCGGATATTGGTTGAATACCGTAAACATAGCTAATTGACCAGTCCTTCGACTACGCGAGTCAGACCCATGAAATGAGACGCCTTCACCAGCACGGCGTCTCCGGGCTCGACGCAGGCGTCCAAATCTCCGAACACTTCAGAAAGAGAGCCCGCGCGCACGATGCGCTGGGGATCCATGCCGGCGCGCTCAGCGGCGTCGGCTATGTGCAGGGACAGCTCGCCCACGCACACGAGCCGGTCGAGCGGCAGCGTGGCGGCGAACTCCCCGATGCCCGCATGGCAGGCCGGGGCGTAGCTTCCCAGCTCGCCCATGTCGCCGAGCACGGCCACGTGCTTGCCCGGCACGTCCAGCGCGCAGAACGTCGCAAGCGAGGCGCGCATGGAGTCGGGGTTGGCGTTGTAGGCGTCGTTCACCACGGTGAACCCGCCGCGCGCACGGAGCACTTCCTGGCGGCCGGCTTCCGGCTCGGCATGCGCGAGGGCATCGGCGCAGACGGAAAGCGGGATGCCGCAGGCGCGCCCGACCGCGGCCGCGGCGCACGCGTTCGACACGTTGTGCAAGCCTCGCAGCGTGAGCGCGCAGCGCGCCGTCTCCTCCTCAGGGGCATCCGCGAAGCCGACGGCGTGCAGCCGAAAGCGCGGGCGACCCTGCTCGTCGAGCTCCACCTGCTCGGCCCACACGGCGGGACGCGCCGCTTCGGCGGCTTCGGCCTGGGCGCGGCGCTCGGCTGCGGCGGCGGAGCCGTCGAACAGCACGGTCTCCACGCGGCGCGCGTCGAGGCGCGCATGCTCGCGCACGAAATCGGCGTAGTCGTCGTCGGCGTTCACGAACGCCCGGCCCGTGCCCTCCGGCAGCGCGCATAGAAGCTCGGCCTTGGCGCGCGCGATGTTCTCGCGGCTGCCCAGAAGCTCGATATGGCTCTCGCCCACGTTCACCACGAGGCCCCAATCGGGGCGCACGTAGTCGCATAGGTCGGCCAGCTGGCCCGCGCCGCGCATGCCCATCTCCACCACCACCGCCTGCGTGTCCTGCTCGGCGGCGAGCAGCGTCTTGGGAACGCCCAGCTCGTTGTTCTGGTTGCCGGCCGTCGCCACCGTGGACAGCGTGCTTGCCAGCACGTCGCGCACGAGGTTCTTCGTGGTGGTCTTGCCGGTGGAACCCGTCAGCGCGATCACGCGACCGTGCAGGTGAGAGCGCCATTCGCGCGCGATGTCCGCCACGGCGTGGGCCGTGTCGGGCACCTCGATAACGCTTGCGCCCAGCTCGGCGGCCAGCATGCGCACGGCCTCGTCCAGCGGCTGCATCACAAGCGCGCACACGGCGCCGCCCGAGAGGGCCGCACCGACGAAGTCGTGGCCGTCCACGCGCTCGCCCGGCAGCGCGACGTACACGTCGCCCGGCTTCGCGTCGCGCGAGTCCCAGGTGAGCCCCGTGGCCAGCGCGCGCGGATCGAGCGGCTCCACCATGAACGAGCCTCCCGTGCACGCGGCGATCTGCTTGTGGTTCAAACGCATGCTATCGATCCTCGCCTGCGGGTTCGTCGCCGAACGCACGCGCGAGCTCCTCGGCGGCCACGATGCGATCGTCGAACGAGAGCACTTGGTCGCCCACGAGCTGATAGTCCTCGTGGCCCTTGCCCGCGATGAGGATCGAGTCGCCCGGCTTCGCCTGCGCGATGGCGCGCGCGATGGCGGCGCGACGGTCGGCCTCCACTTCGAAGCGGCCGGCTCCCGAACTCATTCCGCTCACGATGTCCTCGATGATGGCCTGCGGATCTTCGGTGCGCGGGTTGTCCGACGTCACCACCGCATGGTCGGCCGCCAGGGCGGCCTTGCCCATGATGGGACGCTTGCTGGCATCGCGGTCGCCGCCGCAGCCGAACACGCAGACGGTGCGGCCGGGCGTGAGCGCCATGATGGACGCGAGCGCCTTCTCCAGCGCGTCGGGCGTGTGGGCGTAGTCCACGAACACCGACACGCCGCCCGTGTTCGGCGCGCTCACGCGCTCCAAACGACCCGGGATCTGCGGCGCCTCCTCGAGCGCTTCGACGATGGTCTCGGCCGGGAAGCCCAGCTGCAGCCCGATGCCGAAGGCGCACATGACGTTCTCCACGTTGAACTTGCCCACGAGCGGGTAGTCGAATGTATGCAAGCTGCCGCGCACGTCGAGCGTGACGGTGGTGTGGGTAGGAGCATACTGCACGTCCACGGGATGTATCTGCGCGGAAGGATCGAAGCCCGTCGTGACCACACTGTCTTCGGCAACCGAGCAACGCCGCAGCAGCTCTTTGCCCCACTTGTCGTCGATGCAGATCACGCGCTTGGCCGGATAATCTTTCGAGAACAGGCGCGCCTTCGCCTCGAAGTAGGCCTCGAACGTGTGATGGTAGTCCAGGTGATCCTGCGTCAAGTTGGAGAACGCCGTAACGGCGAATGCGGCGTCCCACGTGCGATCGAGGTCGAGCGCATGAGAGCTCACCTCCATGGCCACGACGTCGCAGCGCGCATCGCGCATGCGGGCGAACAGCTGCTGCAAATCGGGCGATTCCGGCGTGGTATGAGCCGATTTCTCGGCCTCGTCGCCGATGCGGATGCCCACGGTTCCGATGACGCCCGTGCGCTTCCCCGCTACCCGCGCGATGTGCTCTACCAGGTAGGTCGTGGTGGTCTTGCCGTTGGTGCCGGTGATGCCCACCAGCGCAATGTCCTTGGAAGGATGGTCGTAGAAGTTCGCCGCCGCGGCCGCCATGGCCTTGCGCGTATCCTTCACCACGATCTCCGTGACGTCCGTAGCGTCGGCCAGGTACACCTTGCGCTCGACCACGAGCACTTTCGCGCCCCGATCGATGGCGTCCTGGGCGAACGAGTGCCCATCCGTCGTCATGCCTACCACGCAGAAGAACGCGTCGCCGGGTTGCACCCGGTCGCTGCGGTAGGCGATACCGTTCACCTCGTCGTCGGCGTTGCCGAGGATGGTGCAGTCGATACCTGCGAACAGTTCGGTACAGGTCTTGCCCATGGCTTCCTCACTCCGGATAAATGTTGAATCGGTCGATGGCTGTTGTCATTATATCCTTAAAAATCGGCGTGACCACACCGTCGGTGGGAACCTCGTTGGCACCCACAAAACAAACCAATTGGCTGGAAGAATCGGCCAGGAAACCGGTGAAGGCCAGGTTGTACACCCCTTTTCGGTAGCCGCCGTTCTTCTCGTCGTAGATCTCCGCCGTGGACGTCTTGCCCGCCACGTTGAAGCCGTCGATGGCGGCGGCCTTGCCCGTGCCCTCGGTGACGACGGTCTTCAGCATGCTGGTCAGATCGTCGATGGCTTTCTTGTCCTTGATGACGGCGTCGCTTCCGTACTCGGCCGTCTCGCCGCTTTGGGGCTTCGACAGGAGGAAGTGCGGCGTGCACTCCACGCCGTCGTTCACGAGCGCTCCGTAGAAGCGGGTGATCTGCAACGGTGTGAGCGACAGGCCCTGCCCGAAGCTGACGTTGTACCCCGTGACCTTGCTCCATTCGTCGAACGGGAGCAGGGCGCCCAGGTAGTCGGTGCCGGCCTCACCTTCGCCGGGATAGTCCACGCCCGTCTTCGTGTGCAGGTTGTACTCGTTGATCTTGTTGTAGAGGTTCCGGAACCCCGACACGTCGCCCACCGTCGCGTTCTCGGTGGCCAGCGAGATGCCGATGTTCGACGACTGGTCCATGATCTGCTGCAGGGTGTACGTGGCATCGCCGCGCTCGTGCGCATCGGTGATGACGTAGCCGTCGGCCTCGATGGAGGACGGGCAGAACAGCTCGGTGTCGGGCGTCATGGTGCCAGCTTCCAGGATGGCCATGGCCGACACCGATTTGAAGATGGAGCCCGGCTCGAACAGGTCGGTCACGCATTTGAGCTTCGGCGCATCCGCTTCCATATTCGTCCGGTCGGCCGGATTGAGCAGCGGCAGCGATGCCGCGGCGTAGATCTCTCCCGTGCCGCCGTCCATCACGATGGCGCTGCCGCCGTTGGCCGTGATGCCCTTGGCATCGGCCGTCAGGCGCTCCTCGACGGATTGCTGCAGCTCTATGTCGATGGATATGATGATGTCCTCGCCGTCCACGGCCGCCTTGGAGTCGCGCGTGCCGCCGGGAATGGGCGTGCCGTCGGGGCTGCGCTCCTCGCGCGTGTAGCCCGCCTCGCCTGACAGCACGTCGTCGTAGTACAGCTCGAGGCCCGATACCCCCTTGTAGTACTCGCGGTTGTTCTCGGCATCGGTTTCCAGCGTGCATACGCCGATGACCTGGCCTCCCACCTGAGCGTTCGGATACTCGCGCTTCCACAGCGTCTTATAGCGGATGCCGAAGTCCATGCCTTCGCGCGACCCTCCCGAAGCCGAGAGCTCGCGCACGCGCTCCTTGAGAGCGTCCCCCACCGCCACGTCGGCCTTCTCCTTCACCACCGCGTACCGCGTGTTCGGAGCGGTGATGGCTTCCAGGTAGTCGGACTTCTGGCCGCCCAGCACGTCGACGAGCACCTGAGCCGTCGCGTCCGCGTCGTCGACTTCCACCGGGTCGATGTAGATGGTGGTCGACTCCACGGAGGTGGCCAGCACCACGCCGTTGCGATCGTAGATGGTGCCGCGGCGCGGCTCGATCCAGTCGTAGCTCATACGCGCGTTCTCGGCTTCCGAAGCCATGGCAGGGGCGGCTATCACCTGCAGGTACGCCAAGCGCAGCACGAACAGCGCCGCGATGACGGCGAAGGCGAGAATGGGAAGGAACACCCGGTTCGAATTCGAGTTGAAGTCGACCGCCGCAGCCGGGCGGCCGGAGGCGCGCACCGGACGCGCCGCGCGCGGCGGACGCGAGGGGCGTACGGACGAGCGGGAGCTTCCGCGACCGCGAGCAGGGCGCTCGCCTCGCGGCGTGTGCGGTCTATCGGACATCGGCTTTACGCCTCGGAGCCAGCCGCTATGGCAACGCTCTTCGAAAGGGACAGGGCGCCGGACTCGTCGGTTGCGACGACGTCCTTATCCAGAGTGATGACCCCCGTGGTCTCGGGAGCGGCCATGCCCAGCTTGCCCGCCTGCTGCTTCACCTTCGTCGGATTGGACAGCGTGCTCTGGGACACTTCCAGCGCGGCACCCGAAGAGCGGGCGTCGCTGATCTGGCTGGTCAGCTGGCTCGACTGCATCGTCGTGGAGATCGTCGCGGACATGAGCCCGATGCGCGCGAATCCCACAAGCGACACCACCAGCAACACGACCGCCGCCGCCTTCGCCAAGAACACGACGTTCGACGGAAGCGTGGGGGTCTGCGTGCGGGTGCCGCGGCCCGGAACGACGCTGATGCGCTCGCGCGGGCTGCGTTCGGGTGCGCGCTCGGGATAGTACGAATACGCTGGTGCTGCGCCCATGTCCGACCCCCTTTCTGTGTTTCGACTGCATGTAAAGGTCGCGTGCGGTGCATATGGCTCCCGCTTGCGTCAGCGGGACGTTTTTGCTTATCGTTTCTGCGCTACGCGAAGCTTGGCGCTGCGTGCGCGAGCGTTGCGCTCGATTTCTTCGGCCGTCGGCAGAACCGGCTTCCTGGTGACGATGTCGAGTATCGGCTGCTTCCCGCACATGCACACCGGCAGATCCGGAGGGCACGTGCATCGGTTCGCGAACTTGGCGAACGTTTCCTTGACGATGCGGTCCTCAAGCGAGTGGTAGCTGATGACCACCAGGCGGCCGCCGGGGTTGAGCCAGCGGATGGCCGCATCGAGGCCGCTTCTCAGCACATCGAGCTCGCCGTTCACCTCGATGCGCAGCGCTTGGAACGTGCGCTTCGCCGGGTGCCCCCCGGCACGGCGCGCCGAGGCGGGGATGGCGGCTTTGATGATGTCGACCAGCTGCTCGCTCGTCTCGATGGGAGCAGTTTGCCGCGCCCGCACCGCGAAGTCCGCGATACGGCTTGCCCACTTCTCGTCCGAGTAGGTACGGATGATCCGAGTGAGATCTGCTGCGGTGTAGGTGTTGATGATCTCTGCTGCGGTAAGGGTTTGTTTACCCGGATCCATCCGCATATCAAGAGGGCCGTTCTCCTTGAAGGAGAAGCCTCGAGACGGCGTGTCGATCTGCACCGAAGACACTCCGAGGTCGAACAGAACCGCATCGACGCCGGGCACCTCCGTGCTGAGGAGCGCTTCATCCATATTTCCGAAGTTGCCGCGCACGAGTTCCAGGCGCGGGCGCACGTCGTCAGGCAACGTCCCGAGTTTGAGACGGGCAGCGGCCAGCGCCACCTCGTCTTGATCGATGCCGATGAGCGTGCCCCCGCTCCCGATGAGCTTGGCCGCTTCGAAGGAATGCCCTGCACCGCCGAGTGTTGCGTCCACGAATGTATGCTGTGGTTTGAGGTTCGAGTATTCGAGGCACTCGGCGAGCAGAACGGGTGTATGCCGATATTCGCTTGTCATATCGCTCACGCCTTTCGATCAGTCGAACAACAGACCGAGATCGGTCTCGTCGTCCACCGCGTCGTAGCGCTTTGCGTCCCAGATCTCGAAGTAGCCCGTGTTGCCCACGACGACGACCTCCTTGTCGATTCCCACGGCTTCGCGCTGCTCGGCCGAGATCATGATGCGGCCGGCTGCGTCGATGGACACATCGGCTGCACGCGACTTCAGCTTGCGGCGCAGGCGAACATGGAGATCGTTGGTGCGGTCGAACTTCTCGAACTTGTCCTCGAACACGCCGGCCACCCATGCGTTGAACGCATCGGGCTCGAACACGTAGAGGCACTCGTCCTTCGGGTTGCGGGTTACCACCAGATCCGTCGAGAGAACCTTGCGAAACGATGCGGGAAGCGACATGCGGCCTTTGGCGTCCACCTTATGGCGGTACGCGCTGTTGAGATCGACAACCTTGTTGCCCTCTTCCGCCATGCCTTCCTTTCCGCCGCCGTCCCACGGCTCTTTCGATGTATGGAATTCTATCCCACTTCGCCCCACTTCGCAACAAAATATGCGACTTGACCCCCTTTTTGCCCATCCTGAAACCCACCGGACTCTTTCCCGTTAACCGCTCCCCTGCCAACCGAAAAACGACACGACCACATGTAGAACGGACGCGCTTGGGCGGGCACAACATGTAGGCCGCCCGCCCCCGCGATGGGACGAAGTGGGAAGTTATGCGGAATCTGTGGCAGGCTCGATTTTCAACCCGAATTCCAACCCGCCGCCCCCTCCCATCAGGCACAAAACAGCGAACGGATGTTTGAAATTGAGTCAGCAGGGGGGCAAAGTGGGAGACGAAGAGCGCCTCCCTACTTCGCGCGGGGATGGGCGCTCAGGTACTCCTCGCGGATATGGGTGCGGTTCACGTGGGTGTAGATCTGGGTGGTGGAGATGTCCGAATGCCCCAGGATCTCTTGGATGACGCGCAGATCGGCGCCGCCGGCGAGCATGTGGGTGGCGAAGGAATGGCGCAGCGTGTGCGGATGAAGGTTCGCCACGCCGATGAAGCGGCCGGCCTCGGCGACGAGGGAGTGTACGCTCTGGCGCGTCAGCCGCCCGCCGCGCGCGTTGAGGAACACGGCCGAGGTGGATTTCGCGTACGAGCGGACGAGCTCGGGGCGTCCGCGCTCGAGGTAGTCGCGCAGCGCGCGCAGCGCGGCGCCCGAGATGGGGGCGATGCGTTCCTTATTCCCCTTGCCCAGGATATGAAGATAACCTTCCTCCAAGATGGCGTCGCCCAAATCGAGCCCCGTGCACTCGCTCACGCGCAGCCCGCAACCGTACAGGACCTCGAGGATGGCCCGGTTGCGAAGGGCCAGAGGGCCTTCGTCCAGCGGGCGCGACAGCATGGCGTCCACCTGCGCCACCGAAAGCACGTCGGGAAGACGGTCGGGCGCCTTGGGAAGCTGGATAGTGTCGGCCGGATTGCGGCGCGCGTAGCCTTCTCGCACGAGGAAGCGGTGGAACCCCTTGAGCACGGACACATGGCGGTCCACCGTCGAGGCCGCATACCCGCGGCCGAACAGATCCGACTCGTAAGCTACGATGACCTCGCGATCGACGTCGTCCAGCGACTCGACCCCGCGTTTCTCGAGAAACTGCGCGTAGTCCTTGAGGTCGGCGGCGTACGCGGACACGGTCAACGGAGAGCTTCCTCGCTCGACGCGCAGATACGCCAGGTACTCTCGATACAGCTCGTCCATCCGCCACCTTCGTCGTCGCCGCGCCACCGCAAAACTTCGAACGGATGTTTCACGTGAAACATCCGCGCTCCGCCCGTCGAACCGCCTGCATGATATAGTTCACAGGATAGCACGCCTTCGCGGCGGCGAGGGGCGCTGCGCGTTTGCGGGATGCGCGCCGAGCGATTTCACCCGAAAAGGACCCCGCAAGCAGCGCAGGGGTCAGGCGCCGCGCATCAAAACGCGTGCCCGACCCCTGCACCGGGGAGGGAGGGTGCGCCGATCCCGCAAAGGATAGCGCTATCGAATGATTCAAATTGTCAGACTAGCTGCTCACAATCCAGCCGCGGCATTCTCGCCAGCCACCTTTCCGTAGAACATAGCCATCGCATGGCTGTGGCCGCTCAAGCGGAAAGGATACTTGATCGCGAAGCGACTACCCTGGATATTGCCCGACGCATACAGGCCGGGAATCACCTGACGATCGAGGTCGAGCACCTGGGCGTTTTGGTTTGATTCCAAACCGCCCATCATGACCAAGCACAGGCCCACGCCCATGCGCTGCGCGTAGAATGGGCCGTCGTCGGTCACGGGCATCAGGTATTTCGCCTGCTTGGCGTAGTCCTCGTCTACGCCCTTCTCGCATAGCTCGTTGTAGCGCTCGACCGTGGCCAATGCCGTTTCGACGTCCATGCCGTCGATGCTCTCGAACAGCTCGCGAAGAGTCTCGCCCTTGAAGATGGTGCCGTCGCCCACCCGCTCGTCCCATTCGGCAAGCGAGGCTGCGAACGTGTTCACGCATTTCGCGGCGTTCTCCTCGAAGTGGCCGTCGGTGATCATGAAGCACTTGTGCTTCGGCTGCAGCTCGATGGGGTACTCGGCGTCGGCGGCGCAGGTGTCCTCGTTCATGAACCGCTCGCCGTTGTAGTTGATGCGCAGAAGCGGCCCGGTGAAGCCCATGGAATCGTTCTGCGAATCGGTGTCGCCCGGGCCGCCCATAACGTGCATCTGCGAGCACTGGTACTGCTGGATGGAAGCACCCGCCCAGTACCCCAGCTTGTAGCCGTCGCCCGTATTGGTGCGATTGCCCTCCACGTCCATGTTCGGCCACGGATTGCCGTTGCCGTTCCAGATGATGTTCGGTGCGAAGTAGCGCACCATGTCCTCGTTGGACCGGCAGCAGCCCGATGCCAGGCACACGCCATTCTTGGCGTTGATCTTCTTGTACTTGCCGGTATCGGCGTTGCGCGCGTACACGCCCACCACGCGGCCATCGCCGTTTTGGATGAGCGCTTCGGCGAAGTGGCCGAAATACGCTTCGGAGCCTGTGCCGGCATCGAGTCCCTTCTGGAAATTGTTGTCGAGCACGGCCTGATGGTCGGTGAAGTTGACGCACTCAGGATAGGCGGCCTGCGGTTCGTTCTCCCAGTCGATCGTCGGATCGCTCATGCAGCTGACGCCATTGGGCACCTCCGCGTTGGGATCCATCGTCATCTCGAAGTGCTCGAGCACCTCGCAACCCGCACCTTCGATCCACCAATCCATCGCCTCGGCATCGCCCAAAACGAACTTACGGACGATGTTGTAATTCGTGATGCTGGCGCATTCTTGGAACTCTTCCTTAATGATGGCCTCGAGATCCAGATGAGGCAGGCCGAAGGTATCGGTGAGCTTGCCGTTCAAATAGCAGTACTGGCTTGATCGCTGCTGCGGCATGGAGCCCTTCTCGATGCCGACGACCTTGGCACCGCCCTCCGAAGCCGCGCGGAACGCCGCAACGCCCGAGACGCCAAGCCCCACGACCGCCACATCGCAGTCAAGCTCCTCCTCCACCATATCGTCAGTGATCTCGGGAGGGTTGGCAGGCCACGGATAGTAGTCTCCCCACGGCGACGGAGCAAGCCCTTCTCCGGAATCGGCCGCGTTCGCAGTCGTCACCGCATTGTCCGTTCCGCTCGCCGAAGACGCCTGCGGCGAGCATCCCGCCAACGCCGCCCCCGCTCCCAGCGCCGCCACGCCTCCCAGCGTGAGGAACCCACGACGCGTGAGGCCGTCGGCCGTTGACGTTTTCTTATCGTTGCTCATCTTCACTCCTTCAAAACGTTTCGAAACCTCAGTTGGCGTCGAGGTACTTTTTCACCGACTTGCCGCATTCCCGACCCAAGGTGATGGCCATGGAAAGCGAGACGCCCGGCGTCGGCGAGCAGTATTCGGCCCCGAAACGTCGACCGCAGTCGTTTCCGGACACGTACAGACCGGGAATAGGCTCGTAATCGTCGTTGAGGGCGTTCTGATCAGCATCGGTGATGACGCCGCCGCACGTGGCCATGACCTCGCCGAGGCCGGGATTGCCCGCAACCGCGTAGAACGGGGCCTTCTTCACCGGGAACAGGACCGCTTTGTTGCGACCGAACTCCTCATCGACCCCAGTCTCGCAATACCCGTTGTACCGTTCGATCTGCTCGATGAAGTTCGTCACGGCATCGCCCGTCAACCCGAGCTGGCCGGCAAGCCCTTCAAGCGTGTCGTCCGCAAGGTAGTCCGGTGCCTTGAAGATCGACGGCATGCCATCGTCCTCCTCGCCTTCGGGCTCGACCCACGTGCCCTTGAATTTCGCATAGGCTTTGTCCATGCTCTCGCGCAGCGATTGCAGGGCCGCGGGCGTAGGCTCCTGACCGCCGTGCTGCGGAACGTAGTACTCGCGATACGTCGTGAAGTCATCGTCGAACACGCAGTTGATGGGCTCGCGGGGCATGTACACGTTGACCACCCCGCGCTGCTCGACAACCGGATAGAACTCGTTCATGAAACGCTTGCCGTCGCCGCGAACCCATACGGCCTGGGGAAGGTTGGACATGCTCGCAGGAGCCTGGATATGACGCGCGTTCATACCCGGAACCACGGTTTCCAGATGAGCACCGCTCCACAAGGCCATCTTGACGCCGTCTCCTTGATAGGGCCACTGGGACGAGTCGCTTTGGAAGCGCGGGTTGCCGTAAGCGTCCTTCCATTCTTCCGTGCTCACCATGTTGTTGGCGATATCGGGCATGAGGTCGACGAGCATCTCCTTGTTGTAAGCGAAACCGCCGGTCGCCATGACCGCCGCGCGGCAGGAGAACTTGTGATGCGCGCCGTCGGAATCGGATGCCACGACGCCGGCGACGGCGCCGCTTTCCAGCACCAGCTGCTCGCCGCGCATCCCGAAATAGAAATCGGCTCCGGCCGCCTTGGCCTTCTCGCGATTGTAGCCTTGGACCTTCGTTTGGTTGCATTCCTCGGCGAAGCAGGAGAACGTTCCCGGATAGAACCTGATCGGCCCGATATTGGGAAGGAGGTGCTCCCACTCGTCGCCCGCATCAGGCCAACCGGTATGGGTCACATGGGCGAAATCCTCGTCGGTGAGCCCGTCGTAGTACCAATCGATGTTGTCCGCTTCGTTCTTGACGAAGCGCATGAGAAGCGCGGGGTTGACTTGGTTTCCCGTGATGGCCATCCAGTTCTCGAAGTACTCGTTCATATCCACATGGGGAATGGGATTGCCCTCGGTGGCGCGATCGAGGACCTTCGAGTTGATGGCCATGCTCTCGGAACCCATCGCCATGTACGTGTCTTCGGGCTGACGCTCCAAAAGCGCCACCCTCACGCCGCTTTCGGCCAGCTCGCGGCAAGCGCACACGCCAGCATAGCCATGCCCCACCACGACGACGTCGTAATCGTGCTCCTCGACGAACTCCTCCACCGGCTCCGGCGGCGTGCGCCAGCTTGAGGATGCGCCGTTTTCGCTCCCGACGGCGGTTGCGTCCGCCTCCTCGGTCGCACTCGAAGCCTGCCCGCTTGGCGAGCACGCCGCCAGGGCGCCTGCCCCTGCGGCACCTACAAGACCGATTCCCGCGCCCCTGAGAAACTGGCGCCTGTCGATGTTCTTCTTTTCGATTCGAGACATTGTTCCTCTCCTTACGTACTTGTCCGAGCCCTTACAAAGCGGCCATTATCTTGCCGGCCACGCGTCCATGGGTCATGGCCATGCCGATGGAATTGCCAGCGGAAGGAGTCGAATAACCCACGCCGTACCGTTGACCCAGGCAGTTGCCGGCCGCATAAAGGCCCTTGATTGTGCCGCTGCGATCAGCGCGCATGACATTCAGGTTCTCGTCGGTAAGCAACCCGGCCAGCGTCACGAGGCCTGCGTTGGCGATGCCGGTGTTCTCGGAAACCGATCCGTAGAAAGGTGCCTTTTCCACAGGGAACATCACGCTGGCATCCTTGCCGAAATCGGTGTCGGCGCCGGCATGGCACAGCTCGTTGTAGCGCTCGATCTCGGCCAGCGCCGTCTCGAGGGCCTCGCCCTCCATGCCCAGATAACCCAAAAGCTCTTCGATGGTGTTGGCGCACCACAGGTTCGGGCCGCCATCGCCCATAGGACCGACTCCCTCCATAGGACCCGTGCCCGCAGCCTCCGTCGCGCCGTCCGAAGGAGCCTCGCCGGTACTCGCGTCGGGATCGGACATGCCCGCCCCGCCTATGGCGGCCGTGCTCGCTCCCCCCGCCTTCTTCACGATGCCGCACTGCGGAATGACGGCACCTTCGGGACCGGGCTTCATGGCGGAAATGGCATCCACCATGGTCTGCACCGTCGAAGGAGAGCCCCAGTTCGGCGCACCGTGATCCAAAGTGGCGGACTGCACGGTCTTCAGATAGTCGGCATCGGCGATAGCATAGATGTTTCCAAGCGGTTGGCGCATGCAGTTGGCGTTCACCACCTGGGACATGGCCTCGTTCATGAAGCGCTTGCCCTTGGCGTTCAAGGTCAGCATCGGGCAGGTTCCCCAAGGCCCCGGCATGCCGCCCATGGTGTTCATCGACGGACGGGGATGCGGCTCGATGGCGCCGCCCGCCCAACACCCGAGCTTGTGCCCCGCTCCGTCGCGGCCCATGCCCGTCAAAGCCGAGCGATCAGCCCCGGCACGAGTGCTCCACTCGGCCACGTCGTCAAGCAGGTTGTACACCATGTCGGCGTTGGAACTGAAATCGCCCGAGGAAAGCAGCACGGCCTTCTTGGCGTTCAGCTTCAGATATTTTCCGTCAGGTCCTTTTGCGTACGCGCCCAGCACCGCATCGCCGTCCAGCTGGAGGGCGACGGCGGAATGCTGCCAATACCACACGGCCCCCAACCGCTGCGCTTCGCGCATGCAGTAGGTTTCAAGCTCGGTGATACGGCTCATCTCCTCGCGGCCTTCGATGAGCTGCGTGTTCGACACCGTGCCTTGAGTCTGGAACGTGGCAGGCCAGGTCTTGTACCCGGAAAGCTCCATCGGATAGGCGTCGTCCGAGGGATCGCCATAGGCAACCTGGATGATGCACTGATCGTCATCGAAGTCGAAGGCGTTGCTCGTATCGGGAGTGAGCGCAACCAGATTGTCCATCATCTCACCGGAGTTCTCTACGAACAGCCTGATGATGGAGGGGCTCACGCGCCCCACGCTTCGGCGGGTGTACTCGGACACGATGTCGCCGACATTGTAAGGGCCGAATCCGTGCTCGAGGAACATTTGAGAGTTGTAGCTGCAGATATCCTCGCCGAAATAAATATAGTTCTTCTCGTCCTGCACCTCGACGACGGCCACGCTCGCGCCGTTCTGCGCGGCGGAAAGCGCCGCTTGGGTCCCGGCGTGACCGCCTCCGAGCACGACGACGTCAACCTCTACCGTGTCGTACACGTCAGCTTCGTCTACAACCGGCATCTCGCCGAGCCAGTCTTCGGCGCATATGGCGCCTCCGACCAGGCCCACGGAAGCACCGCCCTTCGTCGATGCGTTCGCGGAAGCGGATGCGCCGTCGCCACCCGACGCTTGCGGGGAACACCCGGCAAGAGCAAGACCGGCGGCGGACAACGTGCCCGTGGCAAGAGCGCCTTTCAAGAAGTCGCGCCTATCGATGCCCTTCCCCCTCTTCTGCATGGTGCATTCTTTCTTGTTTCCGTTTCCCATACATTCCCTCCTTCGAAACCCGTTCGAGAGCGCCCGTGCGTCCCCGTTTCTCGCATGAAACCCTAAAGGGTGCCAAAGACCGACGGAATAACCGCAGTGCGTGAAGGGCCTCACCGCGTTGTGGTATTTTCCTCAGTGACCAGGCATTCCTCCATCATCGAGCCGGCTTTTCGCAACCATGGGGGCCACGCGCTCCATCGGTTGGGGTACAATGGGGGCGAAACATCGGAGGGGCCGAAGGGGGAAGGCTTCGTATGAAAAACGGCATGGATCTAGGCAGGCTCGCCGCCGAACCCGCCATTCGCTTTCGCCCGTCGTTGCTGCTGCTTGCGGCGTTCCTTTCCTCGGCACCCCTGTATCCCCCCAATTCGTACCTCATGCTGCGCTTCGCTTCGGAAACCTACCCCGCCGGCGAATTCCTTGTATCCATGCTGCTGACCTGCCTCGCCGCAGCCTTGGTCATCCTCCTTTATTCGACGCAGCATCCGCACTGGACAGGGCACGAGACACGCAAGGGGCGCACGGTGGCAGCGGCATCCGCCATCCTGTACGCCCTCGCCCTGACAACCCTGTGGGCCCTGCTCTTTCTCGGTCACCGCAGCACGCTTCTCTTCGCGATGCTGGGCATCGTCGCGGGGGCCTGCATAGTCCCCGTTATCATGCGCTGGGTGCGCTTGTTCCTGATGGACTTCCGTAACGTGATGTTCTACGGCGCCATCGCATGCGCCAGCTCGTCGGCAATCGCTTGGTTCGTATCGCTGTTGCCCGACCACCTGGCAGTCGCGTCCGAAGGCCTCCTCGCCGTCGCCGGCTCGGTGCTTCCGTTGCTCCTCTCGAACAACGAATCCGCCCGCGCTTGCAAGCAGGACGCCTCCCTCCCCCACAGAAGCGACGCGTCCGAACATCCGAACGGCGCAGGGGATCGCAGCGCGCCATCGGGGCTCGCTTCCTCGCTGAGAGCGTTCCTCTCCATCGTATGGGTGCCGCTTTTGGGCTTTCTCGTCTGTTCTTTCATGATGTCGACGTACTCGTTCGACATCAGCTCGGGCACGATCCGAAGCGAGTATTCGGGCGGCATCGTAGCGTCCACGATCGTCGTGGCCCTCTGCGCGATGCGCATGAAAAGCCCTCTTGTCATATTGGTCGATCGCCTGGCCATTCCGACCTGTATCGCGGCTTGCATCGTTTTGAACAGCTTCCCGACGGGCACTCCGCTGTTCATCGTCGGGGCGATGCTCGTGTACGCGCCGCTCACCCTGTTGTCGCTGTTCGCCCTCTCGTCGCTCGTGGCGATGGCGGCAGCAGAGGAACTCCCGTTGCCGTTCGTGTTCTCGGCGGCGTTCGCGCTTTGCTGCACGGCATCGCTTCTAGGCATGACGGTGCAGGTGAACGCATCGCCCGACGTGAACCTGGGATCCTTCCTGTGGATCGTGCTCTCGATATACTTCGGCGCCGTGGTCGCCCACCTAGGATACGTATCGTGGAAACAAGCCTGCTCGTTAGAGGATCCGGGCATCCCGAACGACACAGCCCGGAACGAAGACGAAGCCGATAGACTGCACGCCCTGCAACACGAGCGCGTCGCAGCCGTGGCTGACAAGCACGCTCTCACCAAGCGCGAGCACGAGATCCTGCAGTACCTGAGCTTGGGATACGGCTCGGTCTACATTTCCAAAACGCTGTTCATATCCGACAACACTGCGCGCACCCACATCCGAAACATCTACCGAAAACTGGACGTCAGCTCGCGCGAAGAGCTGCTTTCCCTGGTCAACAGCATGGGAACGCAAGCCTCGCCAGTCGAGGCTGCTCGCGGTCAAGCGATCCCAACACGCGCCACGCGACTCGATTAATTTCACACGCCGGAAACAACCTTCGACTACGTAAGTAGGATATAATCGTGTCCAATGGCGCCCGCGGAACCGTAGCGGCAGACCGACATGGCATTTTCCAGGAAAGGGGCACTGTCTTCTCATGCGCATCGGATTCGACAACGACAAGTACATCGCGCTTCAAGCAGAGCACATCCGCAACCGCATCAACCAGTTCGGCGGCAAGCTCTATCTGGAATTCGGCGGAAAGCTGTTCGACGACTACCATGCCGCGCGCGTGCTGCCCGGGTTCGAGCCCGACTCCAAGATCCGCATGCTCAAAAGCCTTGCCGACGAGGTGGAGATCATCATCGCCATCAACGCCAACGACATCGAGAAGAGCAAGGTCCGCGGAGACTTGGGCATCACCTACGACGAGGACGTGCTGCGCCTCATGGACATCTTCCGCTCCATGGGCTTCGCCACCAGCGGCGTGGTGATCACCCACTACGCGAACCAACCCTCGGCCGGCGCGTTCCGCCGCCGCCTGGAAAGCCTGGGCATCAAAAGCTACCTGCACTACCCTATCGCCGGCTATCCGTACGACATCGACCGCATCGTCAGCGAAGAGGGCTACGGCAAGAACGAATACGTGGAAACGACGCGCCCCCTCGTGGTGGTGACGGCGCCCGGCCCCGGCTCGGGCAAGATGGCCACGTGCCTGTCGCAGCTGTACCACGAGCATGAGCGCGGCATCGCGGCCGGCTACGCCAAGTACGAGACGTTCCCCGTGTGGAACCTGCCGCTGAAGCACCCGGTGAACATCGCCTACGAGGCGGCCACGGTGGACCTCGACGACGCGAACACCATCGACCCCTTCCATCTGGAAGCCTACGGCACCACCACGGTCAACTACAACCGCGACGTGGAGATATTCCCCGTGCTGAAGGCCATGATGGAGCGTATCTCGGGCACCAGCCCGTACCAGTCGCCCACCGACATGGGCGTGAACATGGCCGGCAACGCCATCGTGGACGACGAGGCCGTGCGCGACGCCGCGAAGATGGAGATCGTGCGCCGCTACTTCCAAACCGCGGTGGAAGTGAAGCGCTCGGGCGTGGGCCAGGAGCGTATGGAACGCCTGGAGCTGCTGATGAACCAGGCAGGAGTGAACGCGAGCTTGTCTCCCGCGCGCTCGGCGGCGCTGCTGAAGGAGGAGACCACCGGCGGCCCGGCTGGAGCGATGGTACTGCCCGACGGCTCGGTGGTGACGGGCAAGACGTCGTCGCTGCTGGGCGCGGCATCGTCGCTGCTGATGAACGCGCTCAAGGGCCTGGCCGGCGTGGACGACGACATCGACGTGATCAGCGACGAGGCCATCACGCCCATCTGCCGCCTGAAAACCGAGCAGCTGAACAGCCGCAACCCCCGCCTGCACTCCGACGAGACGCTCATCGCGCTGTCCATCAGCTCGGCCACCGATCCGCTGGCGAAGAAGCTGATCGACCACGTGAACGACCTGTACGGCTGCGACGCGTTCTTCAGCGTGATCCTGTCGGCCACCGACGAGAAGCTGTACCGCACCCTCGGCATCAACGTCTGCTGCGAGCCGAAGTACGAGCAGCATAGGTACTATCATAAATAGTAATCACAAGTAAGGCGGTGCAAGATGAACGGTTGTTGTTGCGTCGAAGCGTCAACCCTCGTGCTCATGGCCGATGGCAGCCAGCGCCCCATTCGCGACCTGCGTATCGGCGATTTGGTAAGAACCGAAACAGGAACCGCGCATATACGCGACATCATCAAAGGGCGCGAGTCCGAGCTGATTCGCATCGGGCTCGCGCAAGGCGGCAACCTCGTCGCGTCGGCGAACCACCCCCTGTTCACCGACAAGGGCGTCAAGCGATGCAGCGAGGTCGTCGTGGGCGATCGGCTTCGCACGGAGAGCGGCTGCGTCGCCATCGAAAGCATCGAGCTCGCTCCGCACGAGCCCGCGACGAGCAATCTGACGCTCGGAAAAGCCATCAGGTGCGTTTCGCACGATTTCGAGGTATACAACCTGGTTCTGGATGGATCGAGCGTATTCTTCGCGAACGGGCTGCTTGTGGGCGACGACAACGAGCAAGGGCGCCTTATGTGCTCATCTGACGAGATTCGCAGCTCAGCCAGCGTTCCTGCCGAGCTGCTCGCCGAAGCGGAGCGCTTGCGCCGCGATTCGATGTAGCCCGAGACGATTGCCCCCGCAGCGGCTCATCTTCGCCCGAAAAACACGCTCCAACGTCTGAGGCGTGTTTTTCGGGCGAAGATGCTCCCGTCGTCGTTACGCGGCGGCGACGATCCAGATCATCGAGCCGTAGGCGAAGCTGTTGCCGTCCGCGTCGATCGCGGCGTTGAGCAGCGTCTTCATACCGTAGTCGGTGAACGTTCCGTGCCACACGAGCATCGTGTTCTCATCGCCTGCAGCTAGCAGCACCGGCCGGTCGAACGTCGCTTCAAGTCCCAGCGGTGTGAAGCGCGCGTCCTGCACGAATGTCGTGGAGCCGCTTTCGGTGGTGAGCGACCACGAGCCCCCCGGCAAGTCCTGGTCGGCGCGCTTGAGACGAACGCCCACGATGGCCACGTTGCGTTCCGAGCGGTTCGCCGCCGCAACGGGGATGAGAGCGGTGTTGTCGCCTTCGGCGTTCAGAACCATGGAAACCGACGAGGGGACGGTGATGTTGACCTGGACTTCCTCTAGGGGTGCGAGCGCAGGTTCGGATTCCGGCTCGGCAGGCGGTTCGGGGGCGGGCGCCTCTTCGGCGGGCGCGGTCGCGAGCTTGTCGGCAAGCTCGTCCGCCGGCTGCTCTGCAGATTCGTCCGCGGAAGCATCGAGGTCCTTCGAATCGTCGGTAACCTCGACGTCCTCGGAGTCTTCGGGCGTTTCAGACTCGACGGGATCCTTGGGCTCCGCGGAATCATCCGGCTCTTCAACCGTCGGCGGCTCCGGCGCATCGGGATTCACAAGCTTGCGCCCGTCGAGATTCCATGCGTACCCCAGCACGTTCTCGTCCGCGCCGCGATACACCGTGGCCAGCAGCGTTTCGGCCGGCTCCTCGAAGCCGAAGCATTCATCCGCGACCGCCTCGTCGGCGAATGCGAATTCGTCGGGAAGCTCGACGAGCTTCGGGCAATCGTAGAACGCGCGTGTCAGATCTTCGACGCCGGCGGGAACGTTCGCGATCTCGCTCAGGTTCGAGCATCCCTCGAACCAATGAGCCAAGCTCGTCGCTTCCACCTTGTCGGCGAAGATCACGCGCTTGATGTCGCCGGCCTCGCCCGCAGCCAGCCAGGGGACATCCTTGACGTCGTCGAACGCGACCGTTTCCCCCGACCCGTCGACCACGAACGTCCCGTCGGGCCACAGCTCAGCCAACACCGCCGAGGCATCGTCCGCACCGATAGGCCATGCGCGCTCGTATTCGGGAACGATGGGAGCATCGGGGGCAATTGGCTCGGATTCGGGTTGCGACTGCGGCCCGCTCGGAGCAGGAGCCTCCGAGGGCGCTTCAACCATGACGTTGCCGACGTCGTCAACCGGTGCCTTCGGAGCCGCAGCCTCCGCGGCCGCTTCAGAGGCAGCCGCGTCCTTCTCAGCCGCAAACGAAACCGGCACCGGCCACAACAATCCGAGCACCAGCAGCGCGCAAAGCAAGCAGGCCGCACTAATCCTAGATGCGACCTGCCTCATACCTACGATACGCTCTCGCAGCTTTACCATACGAGAAACCGCGTCCTCTCAAGTAAGAGCTTGGAACTTTAAGCGATCGTCCAAACAACGTCCGCAAGCGATATCGCGTTAAGCGAGGAGAGTTTATTTACCTTTCCTCCAAAATGCACAGCCAGATCAGCACCGGGCTCGATCGTCCAATCAGTCAAAGAGAGGGGATCCGTTGTCGCCGTGGAAAGATCAATTGATCCCGCATCTACAAAACTCGATCCACCTTTGGAAACCTTCAAAACGGCAGCATCTTCAGCGGCACTCGAAATAGCAGCTTCGGCCACAAGCGAACCACCGGTAGTAGTAACCTGCACGCTAGATACCTTAACGGAAACCAGAGTTCCCGTATTGGTGATTTTCGCGTCCGTCGGTGCAACAAAATTCTTATCAGAGCCAACAACCAACTTGATCGTAGAAGGAACAGTGGCGGAAATCTGATCATTTTGACTTTGAATGCTGACCTGCGTCGTTCCCTTTCCACCAGAGAGAGTGCCTCCATTGGCCGCGCTAGCTGCATTCTCTGCGAACGCAGGAACCGCGCACAGTCCCGTTAGCATTGTGGCTGCGCAAACGCCGACGACGCCCTTTTTCAAATTCGTAAGCTTGCTCATAATAACTCCCTTTCTAACGTGCCCTTACGTTGCCAGATGTGCTCTACGCATCTTCTTTGCAGAAGGCCCCTTAGCCTTCGACGTTCAAAACAATTTCAGCGGCCGCCTGGCCGGTCTGCTTGTGCGTCTCGCGATCGTAGCCGGTGAACGTGGCCACGGCGGCGTACTGTCCGGGATCAAGATCCTTCGTCAGCTTGATCGTTTGAATATGCTGGTCGGGCGCTATGGCAGCCGACTCGTACACCGTCTCGCCCGAATCTTTCAGCGTGATGACAACTTTCTGGTCCATCGGGTTCGCCGCGATGTTCTCGATGCGCGCCTCCCCCTCGGATGCGCCGTCGGGGAACGTGATGGAGGCCGCGATGGAGATGTTCATCATGCCCTTCGCCACTTCCTCGTTAAGCGCCGCCTGGATCTCTTCCTTCGACTTGCCCTCGAACTGGCCTTGCGCGGCGTTCGAGTCGTACCAGTCTTCCAGCGCAGGCTGCTGCGTCAGCACGACGCCAACCCCTACGGCAGCGCCCACGGCGACAACGGCCACCAGCGCGGCGAATACGTGCTTGGACATGCCAAGGATCTTGCCAGTATTCTTGGCGGCGTCGGCAGCTATGTTGGAAATGGGATGCGAAGCGTTTGAAGCCCCGGCATCGGAAGCGTTGTCGACAGATGCCGGATCAGAAGTCGCGCCGAAACCATTGCCCTGCGCGACATCGTCGGCAGCGTTGTCGCCGCCCGTCTGGCGTTGAGTGGCATTTGGTTCGGCATCATCTACTGGAAGGCTCTGCGTGCTCGTCGTGTCTTGCTCGCTCATACGTACTGTACCCCTTATTCGACAGTCCCCCTGTCGTAAACACGAAAACTTAGTTAGCTAAGATACGCCACGGGCGATGGCAAGTCAATGGCGTTTGAAGGAATATTTGGAGCCACTAAAAAATTATTCAAACGATGACGATTCAGCCTATACGATCAGGCGGTATGCATTATTCTGCAATGAGATGCCAAGAGCGAGGAAGCCCTAAACAAGGCCCCTTCCCCCTATCGCCTGAACGAGCTCGTCCTTTCCCGTTACGCCCGTTTTGCGGTACAGATTGCGGATGTGAGTCTTCACCGTATCGCCCGATACGAACAGCTCTCGCGCGATCTCGGAACGGGTGCAGCCCTTGAGCAGCAGCGCCAGAACCTCCTCCTCGCGCCGCGTCAGATCGAACGTCCGCGCCGCATGCGCGCACCGCGACTCGATCGAGCCCTCCTCCGTGCGGTAGCGATCGACGAGCCCCCGCAAATCCTCAACGCGCCGCCGCTCCAGCTCATCGGTTTGAGCCCACGTTTTCCGCAGAAGCGCGCCTACCGCTGCCGAGCATCCGCACAGAAGGGCTGCGAAGGCGGCAGACGCGACGTTTCCGTACGCGTCGGTGAACGCGAGGCACCCGACCACCGCACCGGCGAACACGACAACGCAGTAGAACGCGAGAAGCAAATCCGCTCGCGCACGCCGATCGAAGTAAGCGAAACGCGCGATGGCATAGCACGTGGCGCAAAACGTCGCGCCGACGCAGACAAGGATCACCGCCGTTGCTATTATGTCCGTCATACCGATTTCCTTCTCGAAGCCATGCGCGTTCCGCCGTCCCCAACTTGGATCCTACAATAGCATGCGACCCAGATCAAAGCAGGGGTGAATTAAATCACCGTTGCAGCTTCGCCTTGCGCAATGGTAGGTTCGGCTCGAATCGAATCGGGAACCGACCCGATCGCCGCCGACCGGAGGAGGCCGTCATGAAGAACACGCGAACCGTCCGCATAGCCGCAGGAACCGTCTGCTTGATCGTCGTAGCCCTCGCGATGGGCTGGTTCGTGGGACGCTACATCCCAGGGGATCCCCGCGAGCCCGAACCTCGCATCTCGGAAGGGCTTGCGCCGGGAAGCGGACTTACCATCGAGAAGGTGGTCGACGCCGATCCCGGTACGACGCTGAAGCTCAGCAACATCACGCAAGGCATAAAGTACATGCACACCGAAAGCGATCGGGAGCCGCTATCCACTGCAACAATCGAAAACTGGAAGGAATCAGGCGACTGGGAATACGATTGCCCCGACATCAACGTCTCCGTCCTCGAGACGAAAACCACGGACACCGCAAGCTTTGCCGATTGGTATCCGAACTACAAGGCATCGAATTGGGAAGTGTACAACAACAGCAAGATCGTTGCCGTCACCCTGTCGATCACAAACGCATCGGAGGAAGATATCGCGTATTGGCAAGACATCCCCGAGTTCTCCCTTTGGAGCCCGAACATCGCCAACCTCGACGGTTCTCTGGGGTCGGGCGCGATGCTCGACCGAGCTTTCTGGGATCTCAACACCCCCTTTCGGCCCTTTGACGAGAACAGCACCGATCCCGATAGGGGGCGCTATATCGATCTAAAACCAGGCGAATCGCAGACGCTCGTCTTCCCATTCAAGATCAACAAGAACAACCTCATCGACCAAAGCGCCTTCGACGAGCTCGATCCCTCCGACTTCTGCATCCAGACGGCCGATTACGATTCCGGCACCGCCTACCGCCTTTGGCTGTAAGCGCCCTCCTCCCTCCCGGGCCGCAACGCATCATCGCCCGAAAAACACGCCTCAGCCGCTGGAGCGTGTTTTTCGGGCGATGATGTATCTTGCACGCATTCGTTTTGCGCGTATCCGTCGCTTGTCGGCACATGAGACAATGGAAACCGCAAAGGACGATCACGCGGAAGGGAGGCGCGTATGGGGAAGACAAACGACGCCGAAATGATGCGCCTCTTCTCCGAAGCCGAGCAACGGAAAACCTGCCTCGTTCCCCCAAGCCCACGCGTGCGCGAAACCCTGCGGCGCCACGTTAAACAGGGAAAGGCCGTACATCCCGCGCGAGGCATGTACGCACGCGCCTCCTATTGGCGTTCGCTCTCGAAGCCCCAGCAGGCACTCTGGATCTTGCGTGCAACGCAAGCGTTGCATCCGACCTGGACGTTTTGCCATGAATCGGCCGCCCTCGCGTTTGGGCTGTCGGTTTCGTACGAGAAGCTGAACGAAGTCCACGTGGTCACCTCCCCCTCAAGTCGAAACGCATCTTCGGAAAGCGTCCATTGGCATATCGTGCAGAACGACGAACCCGTAATGGTGCAGGGGCTTCGCGTGACCTCGCTTGCCCGAACCGCTTTCGACTGCATGCGCGCCACAGACTTCAAGCGGGCGCTTGCCATCGCCGACAGCACGCTGCGCCTCAGCGGAAGATCGGGCAACTCGTTCGCATCCAGTTTCAAGCGTATGCGCGGCAGCTGCGCCGGAACAGTTCATGCCGCAAGGGCAATGTACTATGCCGACGCGCTCAGCGAGAGCGGCGGCGAGTCGATGGCACGAGCCGTCATGATCGAGCAAGGGTTCGCGCTCCCGCGGCTCCAGGTTTCTTTTCCAAGGCCCTTGGATCGCAATCGCTCGTTTCGCGTCGACTTCCTTTGGACGAGGCTCGATGGCAGCAAGGTCATCGGCGAGTTCGATGGAAAACAGAAGTACGAAGACGAAGCGATGCGCAACGGCCGTACGCCCCTGCGCGTGTTGGCCGACGAACAGCATCGGGAGTCCCAGCTCACTTTGCTCGGCATGCCGATCGTGCGATTTTCGTACGGAGACGTCCTCAACGCAAACCGTTTCGCAAGCCTTCTGAAGCTCTACGATATCCCGCACAGCGACGAAATAGCCCGAACCGAGCGTCGCCTGGCACGCTCGAAATCGCTCACAGCGCAGATATTCACCGTCGAATCCCTGGAAACGTGACGAATCAGTCGCCCGGGAGGGTGCATCATCGCCCTAAAAACACGCCTCAGAGGCTGGAGCGTGTTTTTAGGGCGATGATGGGTTTCGACTGCCGAAGGAGCGTTGCCGTCTCCTAGAAGAACACCTTCGCGGCGTGTTCGTAGAAGCCTTCGCGCTGGTAGCGGAGGAGCACGGTGGGGGCGGCTCCGCGGCTGACGTAGACGCGCTTCACCGGCGCGTCGAACGAGAGCAGCTCTCCATCGGCGAACAGCGTGGCCTCGCGGGGATCGCGGTTGCGCGACAGGTCCATCTCCACCACGTCGTTTGCCGCCGTCACGATGGCGCGCGAATGCAGCGTGTGCGGCGCCAGCGGCACGGCCACCAGGCCGTTGAAGCCGGGAGCCACCAGCGGCCCGCCCGCCGACAGCGCGTAAGCCGTCGATCCGGTGGCCGTTGCCACCACCAGCCCGTCGCCGCGCATGTCGGCGATGTGCGCGCCCGAGATGCCCAGCGAGAAGTCGATGATGCGCCCGTTGGCGCCGCGCGTCACGGCCAGCTCGTTGAGCGCGAAGAACGTGCGCGCCGGATCGTCCACGTCGTGCGCCGCCGCCTCATCGTCGTCGCCCCACGGGTCGGGCTCGCCCTCGCACACCACGTCGATGCGCAGGTTCGTGCGCTGCTCGGCCACCACGTCGCCCGCCAGCGCCGACGCGACCACGGCGATCACGCCCTCATCGCCCGTGTTCGCCAGAAAGCCCAGCCGTCCGAAATTGATGCCGAGAATGGGCACGCCCGAGGTCCCGATCTGGCGAGCCGTGCGCAGGATGGTGCCGTCGCCTCCCAGCACAACCGCCATCTCGACGCCCGACGCCAGCGCTCCGTTCAGCTCCTCATGGTCGCAGCGGCACGACAGATCGGACGAATCGACCAGCGTGTAGTCCAGGCCCTGCGTGGCCAAATACGTTGCGAGCAGCAGCGATGCGTCCACGGCTTGCGAGTTGGAATTATTGCGTACGATGAGGATGTGCATGAGGGTCTTCTTTCCGGGTTTGCTATGATGGGGTCATTATATCCGAAGCATGAGGAAGCGTTCGTCCATGTCCGACAAGCTCGCACGAGCTCAACACACGCGCGTTGCCGAACCGGCACTCGAGCAGCCCGCCGAAGCGCCTCGACGCCCCCAGCGCACGCACGTGCGCTGTCTCTTATACACATCTGACGCTGCCGACGAATTAGACGGT